>OJJJ01000428.1_pt1 | contig 21422 bp, 25 predicted proteins | sample 1596311 | NCBI WGS metagenome assembly OJJJ01 (sample SAMEA4350140, study PRJEB24818) | metagenome | biome: human; feature: gut; material: faeces | place: Denmark | collected 2013-09 | reverse complement strand
TCATAAATATGCTTTATCTGACATTTTATTTATCATATTTTTTGAATTTTTCTAGTGATTCTTTTGTTAAAAACAATGTTTTTCCTATATAGGCGTGATCTATTCCCTCTAATCTATGAGGAAACCTTTTATAGATATGAGCAAAATATTCATCATTTTTGCCTAACATTTGGCTCGCTTCTTTTGCTGTAACCAACTGTGATAAGTCATTATTAAGATTATCCGAAAAAATAATCGTTCCACCAATTTTTCTGTAATTAAATTTATTAAGAATTTCATGTTTATTATTTCGGTAAGCTTGGGATAGGTAATTTCTATTTTTACCTATCCTTTCGCTCATTTCTTTAGCTGTATAGATTTGTTTTAGATTAATTTTCCTCATTTTTTAAACACTCTCTCTTTTGCATATTTCAGTTAAAAGAGAAGTCTGCGAGTGTTGGTTGATTTGTCACAAGAAAGCCGTTTTTGGTCGGTTCTACTTCAAAAGTGATTTTTTGCATTTTATTACGATCTTCTACCGAAACATTTAAAAGGTACTCAACGCTATAACCTTTTTTTGTTTTTTCGCTACCGTAATAATTGACACTTTTAAGCGTTTTCCCTAACGCTTCCCAATCATCTATATCTAATTTTTCTGATACATAATTTCTTAAATTGGATTGATAATTTTCCTTATTTTTTTCTTGTGAAAAATAGTAAGTTAAAAAGTATCTACCGAATGTATCGATTTTTGATTGAGAAATATCCGTTTCTTTGACACGTTCAATTTGTTGTTTCAATGTTTCGCTCTCTTTTTTTACTGATTGAAGTTGCACTTGTTGAATAACGCTTACTCCTATCAATAATACAATAAACAAAGCCATAATTGATACGAACAAATTAAATTTTGTGGCATTTTTATTAGGCAATTCCTTCTTTAAAGTTTTTTGCTTCAATTTTGAATGATTTTCTTTAGTCGTTTGTTCTTTTGTTGGTATTTCATTAATGACACGGGGTTCTTCTGCTTCATTAATGATACTTTCTTGTGGTGGTATTTGCTGACTTTCAAAACTTTTTTGTATCTCCTGGCGATTTAATTCTTGCGTGTTAAACGTTGGCTCTGTTGGTTGATTCAAGTAGACTAGAACGTCTTGATCTGTTACTCGATTTAATAACAAGTTAATTACGTCTGTTTCTTTAGTATTTTTAGTATTTAGTGCAACTGACATAATTTTTGTTTGATCTTCCACTCTAAAAATACCTACACGAAATTTAACTGGTATTCCTCGGCTTGTCTTTTGCTGTAAATAGTGTGTGACTTCTGATAATTCACTCTTATTTAGCTTTCGATTCAAGAATTGATTTTCTTCTTCGGGAAGAATGATTCGTATTTCAAAATAATAAGACAATCGTTATACCCCCTTTCTTATTTTCTAAACATAGCCATCATTGCTAAGTTTCCAAGTCCGCCACCTTTTGAGACTTTGGTTGAATACCACATATTTTGTAAAGCAGACGGCGTTTTGATAATCAATAAACCACAACCAATCATTAACATAAAGTTTGGTAACGTGTATTTTTCAGCAATCATGAGTGTAATCATGAGTAAGTACAAAATAAGCTTAATAAGCATTGTGAGTGCTTCGGATAACAGTTCTTTGATCCATATTTGAAAGTAATTTTGTTCGTCTGTTAAAAGTGATAAGGCAACTAATGGTGTTAACATAGTCAGTACCAAGAAATCAGCATAAAAAACACAAATCGCCACAAAATACTTAGCAATGGAAAAGGCAAAGAATATCACGAAAACAAAGAGAACAACGGCGCTAACGCCACCATTGAAAAAATTGGAAACTAAGAAATTACGCAATCGCTCGCCGATCGTTTCCACGTTCAAATCATTAGCGACTTGTTGAATCACATATTCCCCGATTGGTGCCACAATCTTTTTGATAAAAAAGTTCATTGCCCAAGGCAACGTTGCTAACGCAATAGACGAGTAAAACAGCTTTTGAACAATGTTTGCGGTCAATGCGTCACCACTACCGTTAGAAGCTTGTATTTGCGCTTCAATGACCTTATATAGCACAATACAGATCGCAAAAGTGGTCGTTGCAAAGACAAACACGTTGGTAATGGTACTAATTAATTCGATATTGGGAATATCAAAAGTCGTCTTATTGGCAATTTTCATACTGGCTTCTAAAAGGTCACTGCCCCAATTCCCTAACAAGGTATCAATAGGGTGCAATACACTATCCACACTCTCTTTTACGCCCTCAAAGACATTAGAGATAGCCTCACCAGCAGAACTTAAAATATCCGATCCTGTATCTTTTATTTGGTCTATTACGTCCATATTACATTACACCACCAATCGTTCCACTAACTTGCCACTTTCCTATTTTTTCGTTGTATTGCATAACTACAAATACTCCACCAATGTTTTCAATATTCTTCTCTTGTTTGCTAGTTACTAGCCCTATAACCTCATATCTCAAATCATTATCCCAATCAATTTGTGAAAACATTGATCCTACTTTTTCATCATGTTGTCCTTTGTTCCGCCAATCTGCCCACTCATAAGGGAACTCATTACGCAAAACAATTTTCGTATTCTTTTCTGTTTTTTGGGTATCTAAGAACCAGGTACGCAACCATTGGCTTTTATCGTCATTTTGTTTAGAAATGGTTAGCCCTTTGGTACCGTCAACAATGACTGGATTGAAATTGAAGCTCGCTTGCAAGCCTGTATAGAAATCATCTGACACCTTATCGCCGAACTTGGCTTTTAAGTTATCGATCAATTTAGTTTGTAATTCAATCGGGCTTGTACCGCCTGATCCTTCTTTCAATAGTTCTTTGTTGATTTCTAAAATCACGTCACCATTAGAGAAAGAGGTGTACCAACTCTCAAAAGCTTCTGTCGCTTCGTCTGCTCGCTCTTTCGCACTTAATTTGAGTAAATGGTCGCTTGAACCTTGAACGGCTTGTGAGCTGTTTTCTGTGGCTTCTCCGCTTGTTTCTGACTGGTTGCTTTCTTTGCTTGCGGTGGTGGCTGTTGGTGTCACTGGTGGTTGATTCTTATTGTTAAAATAAGAAATGCCCACAAAAGCAAGAATACCGACAACTAAAACGCCAACCACTAAGTTACGGATCACTTGACGGCTAAATTCCATTTTTTTAATACCCTCACTAGGTTCAATCCCTTTTTCTTCGATTTCTCGTTCTACTTGCTTTTGAAACATTGGGATATTCCCAAAAAATTCTTTCAATCCATTCATTTGATTTCCTCCGATCTTTAAAATGGTAATTCGCTGTTGTCATTGTTGGTTGTGTTTTCGTCTATACCTTCATCAAAACTACTTAGAATATCACTCATTAATAGTTCTTTTTCTTCCTCTTCTTCCGTTACTTCTGATTCGATTGGTTGTTCAGGTAGATTTATTTCTTTTTTATTCAAATCATCTTCTTGTTTCTTCTCGTGAAAAATTGGGGCGCTTGCTAGTTGCACTTTTCGTTGTTTGTGCTGTTTTTCCAACTCCTCAATGTATTCTTTGGCAAATTCTGTTTGACTGCTTATATAATCTTGCTGTGAAATTTCATGCTTTTTAAGAAGATTTCCGAACAATTCAAATTGTGGCGTTTTTCTTAACATGTAAGGTTTACCGTCAATCAACACTATACTTTTTCTGCCATTTTCTTCTTGTTGTAAATTGATCACTTCCCCTTCGGTAATCAATCGCCTTTTTTGGTAACCGTAGCTTTCTGACTTACTTCCGCTTCGGTTAGTTGTTTTTGCGGACGTTTTACTTTCACTTGTTCCGCCTGTATATACTTTGATTGTTGTATCATTTACTTGTCTTGAAAAGTATTCGGCGGTCGTTTCCTCTACACCACCTAGACATATTTTAATGGCATGATTCCCAATGATCGCTTTAAATTTCTTATCTCCGTAAAGTTCAAAGCCCTGGGGCAAAGATTGCAATATGGTACTAACTGAAATACGATACCCTCGACACGTTGCAAGAAAGTTCTCATAGGTTGGAAAATAGCCCAAATTGACAAATTCATCTAATAACATAACTAAAGGTACTGGCAATTTTGCGTTGTGTTTATCTCCTAAAAAATATAACTCTGTAAACATTTGTTGGAAAAAGAGATTCACTAAGCCGTCCCAAGTTCGATCTAATGGGGAAATTAGCACGTATAAACAAATTTTTGACGTTCCTAATTCCTCAAAGAAAAAATCGTTTGTACTGGTAAATTCTGCTACTTCTTTATCAACAAAATCTTGTAAAGTCGTCAATAGACTAATAACAATGTTTGGTCTTGCTTCACTTTGTGCTTGTCGGAAGCCTAAATAGTAACTGCGTTTTGCTTCGTGTCCGTCTGGCAACCGCTCAAATTGTTCATCAAGTTCTGATACACCTTCTTCGTTATAGCGTGGATCAAATTCTTCTAAAAAGTCTAAAATGCCCTCAATTGTTCTTGCGCTTGGTTCATATTCAAAATAAACATATTTAATCAACGTATTTAATAAGTTTAATTGTGCATTGAACCAAAAATCTTTCCGTTTGGGGTCATTCTTTGCTGATACTATGACGTTTGCAATCTTGTTTGTATCATTTGATTTGCGGATATAGAGTAACGGATTGTACCTAGAACTTAGCAAGAAATCTTTAAAATTTATCACAACTGTTTTGAAGCCCTGGGCTTTTTTTATCTCATTGGTTAATTCATAGATTTCCCCTTTTGGATCAGTTACAACAATTGACGTACTGCGATTATTTACAACGTTAGGTAAAACATAACTTTGTGTTTTAAATGAACCTGGACCACCTACTACAAAAATATTTCGATTGCTTATTTTGCTATCTTCGGGTTGGATCACAACTTTTCCACTTTGAAATTTCCCTAATATTAAACCGTCTGATTCTGTTAATAAACTACTCATTTTTCCCCCTCCTCATTGATTTTTCTAATATGCTTTTCATTGATTTTTCAGGGATCAAATGAACGTTTTTCGGTGCATTTATTTCTGATTCTTCCCCCCAATAAGCCGATCCATGAACAGGGTTTGTTTTTCCGACAACCTCAAACGGTTGGCGTTTGGTAGGGTGTAGAAAGACAAATAAAATGATTAAAACAATAATTTGTATAATGAAGAACGGGATCATGTAATTAGATTGAATGATCTCTAAAAAAGTATTGATTGGGTGCTTTAAAATAGTTGTAACAAAGGTACTCAATTCAATGTTTGTATCATTCGCAATGATATAAGGCAATAATTTAAACACAATCAATGTTACTGGTAACAATAGTAGATAGAGTATAACTAGGATAATCAGTTTCACTTGCTCATGCTTGTTCTTCCCCATGTCTTTACTCCTTTCCTAATTGAATTTTTACTGTAGTTAGCAATAAGTTTTTTTCATATAATAACTTAAGCAGAATCATAATCTTCAAAAATAAGTTGGTAATTGTTTATTATCAATACTGGCATTTTGAGGATAATACATTAAGTAACTATCTTCGTAAAGTTGTATCTTAGAATCAACTAATGCAAAACCAATTTTTTTATAAAAAATTGGATCAATATCACTCCAAAGAAAGTAAGTTTTACCAATATTTTCAGACAATATTTTATTTATCAGAAGAGAACCAAGTCCCGAACCTCGTTTATCTTTCTTAGTAGCTAGCGATCCAATACCAACTACATTGTGAGAAAGCTGATAAATGATACAAGAACTAACATTTTCATTATTAACTTTTAGGACATACCACGTACCTGATTGATATTTAACAGAACCTTTACATTCCTCTATATAATCAAAATATGGAACGCCTTCACCCCAAATATCATATCCCATAGCATAAATATCGTTTAAATCACTAGAAGTAGCCTTAATCAGTTTTACTTGCTCTTGCTTTTTCTTCGCCATGCTTCTACTCCTCTCCTAATTGAATGGTCGTTCTTTGGGTAATTTGTTGGTTTTTAATTTGGATAATTTGGTTTATTTCAAAATCATTTTTTGTACCGTTAAAAACCTGGTGAATCGGTGCTGTTACTAGATATTGCTGTGAATTATCCTTACTTTCATAAGCAAGAATTTTTATTTCATTTTCGTTTACTGAAGACTTTTGAATCGTGTTTTGCTGTGGGCTATATGAATTGTTTACGTTGATCTCGTTTTGTAATTCTTGATAAACTTTGTCTGTCGCTAATTCTTTAACCGTTGTCATAGATATTTCTTGTTGGCTTTTTTCGTAATTATAAACTGTCTTGTAAAATTCTTTGATAATTTTTTCCGATTCGCTTTGGTTAGTGTTTTGTTCCTCTTGTTTGTCTGCTAGTTCCGTCTGTACGCTTTTTAAATCACTTTTTAAGTGACGGATCTGTTCGCCTTGCTTTATTCCAAAAACAATCATGCCTATGGTAACCACAAGTAAAACAAGCGTTGAGATAAACAAACTAACTTTTATTTTGTCAAACTCCATTTTTTCCTCTCCTTATTCAACATAACTTGCAATGTTTGCAATAGAAGCTGGCACTACTCGATAACTGATTGTTCCGCTTCCTGGGTTTACTACGTTACACTCTGATACAAGAAGCGTACCGTCTGCATTTACGACTTCTACAAAGGCAACGTGTCCGTAAACTGGATCAGAGCCAAAAGAACCAGGTGGGAAAGAAATTGCCGTACCTACTTTTGGCTTATTTGTTACTTTATAGCCTAAAGCTTTCCCTTTATAGCCCCATTCGCCACCATTGCCCATAAAATCATCAACTGGTTTTCCTATTTGAGCCATACGATTAAAAGCGTACCAGGTACATTGCCCAAATGGATAACTACCGCTTGTGTTATAGTTGTGTCCGTCATATCTTGGATAACGTAATTTATTTTTGTATTCGCTGGGTACATCAACTTGAACAACGCCAGTATTATTAGAATTGTTTTGAACGCCCTCTGCGCTTGCCTGGCTTTCGTTAACGTATTCAAGTAATTTTGGCACATAGAACATATTTCCGTAGTTATAGCGGTAATTGTAGCCCATTGAAGTAGATAAAGCATTTACATAAGGTACCTTTTCGCCACCTGACATATTAATAGAAAATTGTTTAGCCAACTCAAAAGAATACGTTCCGCCATTCTTCACTACAAAATCAACAAAACCACCGCCATAATTGTACGCTTGAAGAGCTGTTTTTATATCTGCACCTCTGCTAATTGCACCTTTCATATTTTGAACAAAAAATTCAACTCCTCGTTGTATGCTTCGTTCGGGGTCTTGAATGGTGTTAGGGGGCAATCCTAAACTTTCGCTTGATTGCATAGGATCGCCACCATTCCCGCCCGATTCAATTTGCATGAGTGCTAAGATATAAGGTACATATTCCATACCGTCATATTGCCTAGCATATTTTTCAACGGTGCTTTTGTATCTCAAAACAGATTCACTTAAATTTTTGTTTTCTGTCGCTAGTCCACCATTAGGGGCTGTTTGATCGTTATTAAAAATAAGAAGGAAGATTACAATGATAAAGACGAAAAAGCCTAAAATTGCTTTCGCTATCGGTTTTCGATAACGAATAAGCAGTTTAGCAGCTGTTGCTCCCATGATATGAAATCACCAACCTTCCTAATCTTTTTCAGCGTTTGTTAATTCAATCTTTTCACTAAGCAATGTGTTGTTTTCTTCTAACAAGTCATTGGTTTGTTTTTTCTTCAAGTCGTCATTTAAAGAATTATCCTTATACATGTTTTCTAATTCTTCACTGTTATTTTCAATCAATAAGTCAATCATGCTGATTTGACGTTTAGGATCGATTGCTAATTTCTTTTGTGTAATTGATACCTGACGAATATTTTTCACTGTTGGAATGTCTTTTTCTTTTACTGATTTATCGATTAAAGCTTCAACAATTGTTGTATCGGTACTAGTTTGAACCAGATACTCAATATCTGTTGAATTGTCATATGCTAAAATCTTTTTGAAGTCTGCTAAATAGTCGCTTCCTGGTAAATCAAGACTTTCTATTTTTTCGGTTTCCCCTTGTTTGTACAAACTTTGAATAATTTTTTGATCTGCTTTTTTATCAAGTTCATAAGCTTTAGTGTAGTCACCAAGTTTCACGTAAATATCAACTTGTTTTTTCTTAGGATAGTTGAGTTTTTGCATATCTTCTTCGATATTCTCACTATCATTATCAATAATCTTATTTAAAATAGTGATCTCTGTTTCTGCGCTTTGCTGTGTAGCCGTAACTTGTTTCTTCTCATTTACTTTCATAAGAAAAACCGTACCGCCATATAACGCAATAACACCTACAACTAACGCAATTTTTAAGCTTTTATTTCTGCGAATTTTTCGGACGTCTGCTTTCTTGTCCTGTAATTCAGCAGAAAAGAAATTCTTTTGTTCTTCGGTTAGTCGATTTTTTATTAAATCTCTTAATGATTCCAAACTTTCAACTGCTTCTACATCATTTAAAAATGAATTTTTTTCTTTTGTTAGAACCTCAATACGATTCTTCTCATATTTCTCAAGTGTGAATTTACCAAAAAAACTACAAATAAAATTTTTCCACTGCTCTAATTCTTCTTTAGTTGAGTAAGGCAAATTATCAAAGTGATCTGCTTTATAAATAAAAAGCAAGTCACGTGTATCTTTGAGTAGGATATTTTGCATTGCTAGATAGGTGTTTGTTTTTTCTAGTACATTCATTTCAAGTAATCGATTCACTATATCCAATTTATAAAAATCAGCATATTCTTTCAATTCAAGTAGTGGTGTATAGCCATTAGGACGGTGATAAACAATTTCTAGCTTTCCGTCTTTGGTCAAAATCTCCTCGACATCAACAAAATATTGTTCACTTTCTTCTACATCAAAAATATGTTCTCGATTCGTCAAATATTTTTCGTTTATTTGGACGACAATTACATTCTCTTGATAGTAGAATTGTAAATTTTTCAAGATTTTGTATTTCATTTGCTTCTCCCTTCTATTGAATTTTCGATCTTAACAACCAGTTGATCTCTTTCTTCGGACTAACGCCGTAAATATCTTCATATTCGCCTGGGTTAAGCAAACGCATTTCTTCCTGTGTTAAATCTACTTTTATCTTTGCTCGCTTTGTACCATGGAAAAGTAAAGCTTCCCCTTGACGTTTTGAGGTAATGAACGATAATTCTTTTTTTGTGAGTTTAAGTTTCAACTCATTTGAAATACCTTGTGCTTCCGTTTCATCAAGTCCAAAGAATACTTTTGTAAAGCTATTCCCAATAATTGCTTTACCGATATTATCAGGTGCTTTTAATACATCATCAATCTGTTGGGTTGATACGGTACAATCAGCATTGTATTTTCTAAAGCGTTTATATGCTTGGAAGAAAAAGTCAGCACTAATTTTATTCTTCAATAAAAAGTGAAATTCATCTGCATAAACAGACGTTACAATTTGCGGATTGTTGGTTATTTCTTCAAATAGATAACTAAAGCTGTTGAGGTATGCTAAATCTCTGATCCCTTCTTCGGTCTGTAAATCTCGCAAAGAAAAGCAAATTAACGGATTGTTTAAGTCTATATTGGTATGACCGTTAAAAATTGCACGGCTTCCGATTGTAAAATCTTCTAATGAATAAATAAAATCTTCAATTCGCTTGTATCGTTTGGGATCAGTTTCTTCTAATGCTTTCAATCGACTTTCTAAGTCTGAAAATGTTGGAAAATCGGTGTTTTCCATTTTTGACAAGTTTTTCTTTTCGTATAAATTCGTATAGCATTTTTTAGCTTCTAACTTAATAATAGATAATTGACTGTCAGTCAAAGAGTGATCCACCATTAGGAAATATGGCGTTAAAATATTCATTCGTTTACTGATTTCTTTATCAATATCATTTTCAGTCATTTCAAAATCTTTGTGCTTTATTTCAAGATTTTCTACAAGTTCGTCCTCTTCAAAATCGGATAACGATTCTTTTAAATCCACATCTGGTGTATTGCGTGAGTAGATTTGAAACGGATTGATACGAACATCTGACATAGACGAAAGATTGATTATTTCGCCCCCTAGAGAACGTACACGTTCTGTTTGTTCATCTTCGGGATCAAATAAAACAATTCTGTGTTTTAGTTCTGTTGAGTTATCAGCAAAAGCATATTTTTTCAAATAGTCTGACGTTAGGTAAGTGGTCTTTCCCCCACCAGATAAACCAAAAACGAATTTATTACGATTGACTACTAATTTTCTGTTGGTGTAATCAATACTAACGATATTTTCAGTATCTTTATTAATTCCCTCAATAATCATATTTTTAGTAAATACACTTAATTCATTATCATCAAAAGGAAAAATACTGCTTGCACTGATTGAATTAGCGATTGTGTACGTGTATTCAGGCACTTCATTAGATTGTAAAGGTAAGGCACTCCAATACGCTTTATCAATCATAGTATATGGAATCAAGGCTTTTACTCCACTTGCGATACAACGTGTTTCAAAATCTTCACACAATTTTTTCAGCTTATCTTCGGACTTACTTTTGATCAAAACATAGGTATATAAATAAAGATAAGAAGTGTTTTCGTCAACGGCTTGTTCTAACTGCGTTTGTGCAATTTTCATTTCACGTTCTAAACGGATAATCGTCAACGGATCATGCGAACGATCGATCTCTGCTTGCTTGTTCTTAATGGTTCTGTTGTAATAATCATTCAATGAGTTACCGTTTGCTTTAGTGTAATAATGAGATATGGTTATATCTCCACTCATTTTACGAATACGATTAAACCAATTTCCTCTTGGTTTATTATTGTATTTTGTAATGACATAGGGAACTGCGTATGAATCATCAATCAATAATTTGTCACGTTCTACTGTAAAGTTAAATGGTGCTAAATCAGATACAACGTCCGTATCAACTTCGGGTATTACAATAATTTTCTCTTTTGGTATCTTCTCCATTTTAACGCTCCTAACTATTCAAAACCTTTTTCATCTCGCCAATCGTACAAATTTCAACCTGACAATCATATTTACTTAAAAATGCAATTAAAGCTGTTCTGATTGTTCTTGTCTTATCACGTAACACTTGATAGGACAATTCTAAACTATCATAAGTTTCTTTTGAAATTGGTTCTGAATTAATCACAAAGTGCTGTTTTTTTGAAGTTTCCATATTACTTGCTAAATTTCTGTAATGGTAATAATAGCTAGCTTTTAATTGTAATAAAGCTTCGTTATGCCCTGGCATTTTGCGATAATTTTCTACTGTATTCCCCCAGGCTTCTACAAAATCGTCAATTTCTACTGGTACATTCTTAGAAGTGATCTGCGGTTCATATAGAACGTTTTGAGATAGAAAGACACCAAAATCTTCGTTTAACCCTTCTTGCTCTGATACTGGCAAGGTATCAACGTTTAAGCCGTCAACTTTTAGCATACTCACAAGGCTGAATTGTTTTTTTTCTGGCTGATAAACGACAAAAAAGTCTTTAAAAACGCCTTGAAATCGGGAACTATCTTCCCAATAAATCATTTCTTTTATAGGATCGCTTTTTTTATTATCGTTACTTTTGGAACTTTTTTTTAGAAAATCAAACAATTAAATCACCTCTCTTTTACACTCGTTCTTTTGGCTTTTTGTAATAGACTTTTGGTCTTTTAGAAAAGTCTTTTCTTTGCTTCATAAAATCAGATATAGAAATGTTAGGTCGGTCTGTAATTGGTTTAATCGTATAAAACGCCCATACACCACCAAATGATACCAAACCAACAATGACATAGATAATTAAAGGAAAAACGGCTGTGCTACGGAAAATAAGAATTGCCAATAACACGTTTATTAATGCCGTACCGATTGCTTTTGCTGATTGTTTTAAATCTAGCCCTAGAATAACTGTGTATCTATCAGATACATTGGAAGGGAAAAACCAAGTCCGACCTTTTTCAGTATCTGCATTTAACAAATCTAGTAAGGCTTGTTTCACTTGATCACTGTTCATAACTAACTCCCTTCTCTATTAAGCAAGTAGTCCGTATGCCCAAGGTACTAACCAAACCAACGCCCCACCTAATGCCGTAACAAGCAAGGCTGTTCCCAAGGCTTTATACATGGTATTTTTTTCTTGTGGATCATCAATAGACGGCAAATATTTAATAACAATTTTTGCACAAGCAATCCCACCAACTACAACAATTAAGGCTGTTAAAACACCTTTTATAGTGTTACCTGCTTGAACTAATTTTGCTTGTGGATCAGTAGCTGCAAACACTGGATCAGTAATAAATAATGTACCTAATGCAATAACCGCACTTCCAAGCTTAAACTTTGTATTTTTGATAATTTTTTTCATTTTATACACCTCTTGTTTTTATTTTATCGCAAAGGAATATTCCTTTGTAATGATTGATTTTTTTTTGCTTTTGTTTGCTTAATCAATTTGTCTATGTTTCGTTTTTTCTGTAGTTGGTTACCACTCAACAAACGATTAATTGACTTCGCAAATTGGAACATTTTTACAGTCACTTCATTTTTTTCTGGTACGTCTTTATCCAATTCTTGGGATTGATCTTTATTGGTATTTTCAATTTCTTTACTTAATTCTATCTTATCAGAATCAGGTAAATAAGCATTGCGATTAACAACCTTTTTCAGATTTTGTTTTGCTAATGGGCTTAGTTCATCAATATGTTTCATGCTATCTTGAACAAAAAATACACCTTGACAATCATTAGGAATTTTCACCGTCTGAATGTTAGTTAAGAAGCCTTTTGATTGTTCCAACATGGAATTAATTTCCTCACTGCTGAATCTAGCAACTCCTTCGACTTTAGAAAAATCAGTTGTTTTGTAATAGTCAGCTTTTGCAAGTAACATTTCACCTTCTATGACTGAATCTATTGAAACATTTTTATCAAATTTTCTTTCAACTTCTGATTGAACATATTCTATCAATCCTTGTTTTATTCCTATTAGTTTTTCTTTCTTGATTGATAAAATTTCTTTTGTTTCAGGGTTATTTTCTTTTGTTATACTATCTTCAACTTGTTTAATTTTTGAATCAAGATAACGGCTAGTTTGAAATGGTTTTTCTTTAAAAATCTTTTTACTTTCTTCTTTTTCTACTACTCTTTCATTGTAAATGACCTCTGCTAACTGGTCTTTATTCAATAACTGTTTTCTAAATATGGTTTCATTAACCATTGCTCTAACTTCGTGATTTGAAAATTTGTCAATATTCAAACTTGGATAAGATTTTTTGAAGAATCTTTCTGCTTGTTTGTCTAAAACTTCATTTGCCTTTGTAAGCATATCTCGTTCACTACTAATTTTACTTAACATCAAACGTTGTTTTTGAATTTCCATTTTATTATTAAAGATAAGTGAATTTTCCCATCGTTTTAATTCACCTAATCGTTTATCAATGTTTTCATCATTAATAAATAATTTCAATTCTTTTGAAAGATTTTTCAGTTCTCCTTTTTCTAAAGGTGAGAAAGTTTTTTCAAATTTTAAAGTAAAGTTTTGGTCTTGTTTTAATACTTTTTCTTGATTTTCAAGTTTATCAAGTTCGGCTAGAATATCATTGTAACTTTGAATTTCTAAATTTTTTCTTTTTAACTCGCTTATAACTCCTTTGTCTTCTAATTTTTTTGAGTAAAAACCTTCATGAATTGTTGGTAGTTCTTTTTTTCCAAGTTCCGCATGCGATTTTTCTGTTATTTGTTGATCGATATTTCTATCTTTTAAATATTGATTAACTTTGTCTGCCCAATCTTTACGAATTTCAGAAACAAGAGATTTTCTATCCCAATCATTTGTTTTAATAGAAACCATTTTAATTTTACCATTTTCTAATAAAATCGGGTTTCCATTTTCATCTAGTTTAGGTATCTTTTTTCGCTTGTTAAGAATATTTCCTTCACTATCTACTTCTCTCATTGTTAACATAATATGAGCATGGGGATTGTTTTCATCATCTCTATGAATAGCTACATCTGCAATCATTCCTTCACTGACAAAATTATCTTTAACAAATTCTTCTATCAGTGATCGTTGATCTGTATTATTTAATTCAATTGGCAATGCTACATTTACTTCTCGGCAAATTTGAGAATTCACCTGTTTTTCTGCTAATTCCATTTTGTTCCATAAAGTCTGTCTATCTAAAAATTCATTAGGTACATAATCAGGCTTTAAAATAAAAGATTCTGGTTTAATAGTTCTGTGGTTATATAGATTTGTTTTTTCGTATAGTTCACTATACAATTTTTCACCGCTTCGATAAGAAGCCATTGCAATTAAACTTCTTTTTCCGCCTTCTCTTTTTGCTATTGTCATAGATAAATGGAAGATTGCCAATTGTATCACCTCTATTTCTTTTCAAACATGAGCGTAGCGAATTTTAACAAACACGCTTGACGATAAAACGAAATGTAAATTAAGTTTTATAGCACAATTACCACTAAATAAAATTTAGGGGTATAAGTGCGCCCTTAGTAAATCATCTACGGGAATCCTTGATAAATTAATTTTACTACTTATCATTATAAAAGTAAATATGTTTAACCTGACACTTCCGTTTATATTTATTGATTTTAGAAATATAATATAATATGATAGACATATACAAATTATCAGGAGGGATATTATATGGAAAACCAAGATCAAAACATCAAGACAGAAAATGAGCAAATCATTCCAAAAACAAAACCAAAAAAGAGAAAGAAAAAAACTGTTTCTGATATTGAACTTCAAATTAAAGAATTACAAAAGAAAAAAGAAGAACTAATTCTAAAATCAAAAGCAGATATTGGTGATTTTGTCCTTTCTACTCTTTCAAAAAATGATATTTCTATTGAATCGATTGAAGAAAATAAAGAATTATTCTATGACGAATTAGAAACTTTATTAAATGCGAATAGTCAAAATTTTTCTGAATTACTTAAATAGTTATGGCAAATAATGATTTAAATGACATCAACAAAAGAATAGAAAAACTAAAAATTCAAAAAAATATTTTGCGAGCGAATAGCGAGCAAAATATTAACAGAAAACAACGAACAAAACGATTAATTGAAAAAGGTGCTTTGTTAGAAAAGTATTTTGAAATTGACTATTTAACTGTAGAAGAAACGGAAGAATTTTTAAAAATTTTTTCTGAATATATAAAGGCAAACAAGCCAATAAAATTTAAAAAAAAGGAAGATTAGTTATAGATAATCTTCCTTTTTTTAGAGATTATTCATTCATAAATTTATCAACACTAACTATCATTTCAAGCTCTATTAACCTTTTTTCTGCTTTCTCTAAACAACCATATCTTAGTAAAATATAAGATGTGTCATAATCATAAAATGCACGTTTTAATGTTTCATATTCTTCAATAAAGGTATCTTTATAACCGACAATTTTCATTTCTTTATGGTCTAAATCTTCAGGATAAAGTATAATTTCTTCATTATCATAAGCTATTTGTATTTTTTATAAGGCTTCTTTTTCGTTCTTTGCTTCAATTTCAAATTCCTTTTCCAAAGTTTCAATTATTCTTATTTTATAAAACATAATGGTTTCTTCCTTTCCGATAAACTTACAAGCCTTAATTGGCTTGTAAGTATTTTTTTTCTTCTTTATCTTCCTTCACCTTTTGACTTCCATACATTCCCCTTATTGTGTCCATATCATAATTTTTTCGACTACGTTTTTTATAATCGCTTGGTGCTTTATACCATGCGTACTTTTTTGGTGAATAACGAAATTCTAGGGCTTTTATGTCATCCTTATAAGGTTTTGTGTTGCCTGTTAACCATATAAAAGTTCCCACGATTTCAATTGATACACCGTCCATTTTCAGATTGAAAAGTTGATTTATAATGTCCTTAAATTGTTCGGGCGTTTCAGTCGTTTCTTTTGTATAGGTTTCGCCATCTTTGTTCTTGTGAGTGTTTTTTAGTTTGATAAACAATTCATCATATTCATTGTTTAGTTGCGCCATTTCTTCATTGCTACCACCACAATCGGGGTGCAATTTCAAAGCTAATTTTTTGTAGGCTTTTTTCAATTCTTCCAATGTTTCAACGTTTTTAATGTATTTCATTTTTATCATTCCTTTTCTTTTTTATTTTTGGCTTTTTGACAACCATTTTTGTTAGGCGTTTGAGGAAGTGAAGCTGTTTTCATCGAATGGTAAAAGCTGTGAATGTTCTACATATCTTGCTCCTTTCTTTTTTCGTTTAGGTGGTTCATTTTCGCCAGTGTGTTCGTGTCGTTTGCTGTGACGAGTACGCAACATAGACACAAAGAAAACACAAGGGCGAGCTTGCTCGTTTATATACCCTTGTGTTTTCGACTGGATATGTTAAGGTAACAAACAGTAAATGACACGTTACAGACTGCAAAATGTACCAACTGAAAAAAGAAAGAATACCGTTGTGTGCTTTATTTCTCGATCAGCTTTTAAAACAAGAGGAAATGTTTTTATAAAAAAAGAGTAGTTACCGTTTTTTGGTAACTACTCTTTTCCTTTTTTAAGGTTTAAAGTCCTGGAAGTTTAGGTGTTTTGGGTATTGGTGGTGTAGGTAGCTGCAAGCTTTCCAATTTTTGTTGAATTGCTTTAAATTCAGGTGTCTCTTGGTGTTTATTTAGAATCATTTTTTGCTCTATTCGTTCTAAAGTCGGTTGAATTTCTTTACTTGCTACTTTACGATTCAATTCTTTTTCTAAGGTTTCTTTTGGACTAATAGAAGGTGTTTCCAAACTTGAATAGAGTTTTACTCCTTCTCTATTATAAAGCCTTATATCGCTAAACAAGCCCGTTTTTTTAAGTGTTTCTAAATTGTTAGGTAAATTTTTAACCACAATATCATGTGCTTGTTTTGGTGTTGCCCTGGCTGTCATTGGATCATCTGCATACATGGTTTCATATCGTTCAATCGTTCCTAAGTATGATTCAATTTTCGGTACTGCCATGACGTATATTTTTGTTTCATAACCTTTAGATTGAAGCATTGTGGCTGTTTGAATAGGAACGTCTGTTGTTCGTCCTGTTCCTTCAATCACTAAATTATAGCCTTGATCGCTTAAACGGCTAATAAGTGCTTCTGTCATACGATTAGAATAGGGTGTTGCATGTTTTACTACGTCTTTTTCATAGAGTTTCACTAATTCGTCAAAATTTGGGTGCTGTTGTTTGAACGTATCATTATCAATGATAACAACATTTCCTTGTGTTTCTTCGGAAATTGCCGATCGCAAACTGGTTTTCCCTGATCCTGGTTGCCCACCAAGTAAAAAAGCGGTTGGCGATTCAACCGCTAGTCTATTTTTAGTTAGTCGTTCAACATTCTTTTCTAAACGATCTTCAAATTGCTTTTCGGTGAAGTCAGTAATATTCGCCATATCTCTCAATCCCACCCTATACTTATTAATAAAACTAACTGGAAGCCATTGAATATTTTTTGTATTATTTAAAACTATCTTTTCCCCTTGACGTTCATAAATTGGAACAAAAATTTTCGTATTATCGTATAGCATAACATTATCACAAAGAGGGGCTATATATTCTAGATTCTTTAATGACTGACTATAACGCTTTTTTATGAGTTCATCAGGTATGCCATGACCGCCCTTTTCAACCCTTTGTTTGACACGTTGTATTGCCAAATCAGCATTGTCTATCCCAACATAAAATAAATTTACCTCATAACCCTGTGCCTTGGCTTTTTCAATCCATTTTTTCTGTCCTTGTCCAGATAATGTGGTTTCTTGGTGAAAAGACCTTTTAGATTCAATTGCTTGATTCATTTGTTTTACAACTTCACGCATAGCCTTCATATTATCTGAGTTTTTTCGCCAGTCACCACCATTTTTATTTAGAATTTCATCAGCATTAATTCGTTGTGTATCTTGAAAGAGTTGCGGTACTGTTTGATAAAGTGTTGATTTCCCTGCTCCATTGACGCCCGCAACAATAATATATTGTGGTCTATCCTTCATATTAAATCACAAAATCTTTCTGCTTGATAATTAGTTTTTGCTTTTGTTGCAATTGATAAGTAAATAATTCCTTATAAAACTCAAATTCTTCTTGTGTTTCAGCCAACTCATACGCTTTTTTTAGTTCCATAATGTCCATTTTTGACACAGTGTGATAGATTTCTTTTAATTCCTCTTGAGTTGTCATATTAGATCACTCCTTTTAAAGAAGGTGACATTTCAACAATTTGTTTTGAATATTGATTCATTGACCGCCAATACTCATGAATAGCTTGTAATTCTTCAAATGGTTGTTGAAATAAATCAACTTCTTGTGCCACTTCTAATTGATTTAAAAGATTCACTTCTAGTAAACGAGTATTTTTAGTATCTAGTTCATGGTTCAAAACATAATTTAATACCCGATTATAAACACTTGCCGATAACTCATTAATAATTTCAATTTCAAATGTTTTTTTATACGTAACTGCCATTTCATTTTCACTCCTTTTAAAGTTTGTCAGGTAAATATTTCCGTATATATTCTTCTAAGGCTTGATCCATAACTTCTTTTACGTTTCCGCCATTCTTTGCTGTTTCGATTTTTATGATATGGTGCAAGTCAGCACGAACACGAACCGTCTTATCCCCCATTATATCTTTTTTTGCGCTGATTGGCGTATCATTTCGTTTTGCTTTCTGTGCGCCTAAGTTTCCCACAATCACTCACTTCTTTCTATTTCTTCTTATTCTTATTTTATCATCAACAATCACAAATCACAAGTGATTTGTGATTAATCACTTGTGATTTGTGATTCTATTCTTTTTCATTTTCTAACTGAATGATTCGCTCAACCATTTCAAAAAATACATTCTCATACATAGATAAAACTTTTTTGTCATAGCCTTTATGTTCTGTAATGCCGTTCTTAGACCAGGTACTTACTTTATTACTTCGCTTGATAATATTTTGGAAAACCAAATTATCTTCTTCATGTTCTATGTACAGTTCTTCCAGGTTTGATTTTATCGTTGCGCTGTCCGTATCAACTAAATAAGGAACAAAACCGATCATATCTAGTCCAGGGTTAAACTGTTCTTGTAAATCAATCAAATAGGAAATATAGTTTTGAATGTTGTTTGTACTTTCTTCTTCTGCTTGTAAAGGGATCATGACGTAATCACTTGCCACGATTGCATTATTTGTATAAACGCTTGGCGTTGGTACAGTATCAATAATAATGAGATCATAGTCACTTTTTAAAGGTTCCAACAGAGTAGCAAGCAATCTACTTTCGTTTTCAAACGTCCATGAGCGAGTTAATTTTGGTAATAACATCAAATCAAACGTGCCAGGAATCAAGTCTAAATTATCAGTCAAATGAATAATAGAAGAAGTCAAGTTTCCATTTTTCAAGCCTTCATAAAAATTGACACGTGGCAATTCTACCTTAAATGTTTTTGCTAAGTCTTTTGTCAATGTTGCTTGTAAGTCCTTATCGATCATTAAAACTTTTAAATTCAATTTGTCTGTCAAATAAGCAAACATAGTCGATAATTTAGACTTTCCAACACCACCTTTAAAGTAATTATTCAAGATAATAATTGCTTCATTTTTATTGTTTAAAATACGTCTTAATTCTTCAAGTATTTTTAGTTCTTCCTTCTCCATAACAACGCCCCAATCTCTGTTTTCTTTATAAATCTATTGTATCATTTAAAATCACAAATCACAAATCACAAGTGATTAATCACTTGTGATTTGTGATTAATATCTTTCATCTTTGACTTGATTGATCATATTTGTTGTTTGATAGATCTCGTGTTAGAATTAATTTGTATATGATAGCGTCTCCATTAAAGGGGGAATTACAATGGAATGGGTTTATTTAATTATTGGTGTAGCGGTGATTGGGTCATTTTGTTGGAGTTGGTCTAAAATGCCAAGTATATTAAAAGAGTGGACAGATAGATCAAAGGATAAATAATTTATAGAAGGGTAAAAATGAAATCTATTTTTAAAGTATTGCTAGTTAATTCATTATTGTTCGCTGGTGGTTTTTTTGTAGCAACCGATGTAAACGCTTCTGTTGTTCATGATATAAGTCCTTCTCAAAGCTCAACACAAGGACAACCCGTTAATTTTGACAACATTCAAGATATTAATGATGTAGTAAAATTAATTGATGAATACTACTACGGTTATGGTAATGAGGGGATTTCTCTACGTGCAGCTCCAGGAACAAAGTGGGGAGAAGGAACCGTTGAATATATCGGACAAGGTTCACAATTAGTAACTAATTATTTTTGGGTTAAAGGAAGTTCCATGTCCTCATTGAATGTGGTAGGAAATGCCCAAAGAAAAGCTGTAATTGCAAAATATGGAAGTGTTAATAACAATACTTCTTATAAAATGAAAACTCAGCAAAAAATTAATATGAGTCCTCAAACTCAAGGTTATGTTACTGTATCAGCTCAAGCTTGGTGTTACGGTAGGGATTAGAGAATGAAAAAGGATACCCATTACAGCTATGGGTATCCTTTTTACATAGTTAAAAAAACAAGAATTTATTTCCCAAAAGAAATAAATTCAATATATCCCTTTTCTCCAATTTTAACAACGGCATTATACATCTTTTTATCTTTATTTTTAATTCCCTTAACTAAGGTTTCTTTACCGTTCAATAACTCTTTTAGGTTTGTTTTCGTTAATTTTTTCTTTCTAAAATGTTCAGCTAAAGTAAACTTGCATTCAGGATAATTAGAACAACCATAAAATGACTTTTTCAGTATAATATTGTTTCCGCATTTCGGGCATTTGCCAACAATATTTTTTTCTGCTTCTTTTTCTTTCTGTTCCTGATAATCAGAAAAATTTAATTTTTCTATATCGGTAGGTACATTTTCCAATAAATGAACGATAAATTTCTTGATATTATTAATAAAGTTTTCTTGATTACCTTCTCTTTTACCGATTTTTTTTAAATACGTTTCCCATTTAGCCGTCATTTCAGCACTCGTTAAAAGGTGCTGACTTTCAACTGCCTGGCACAATAATTTTCCTTTTTCAGTTACAACAAGTTTATTCTTAATCACTTGGATATATTCTTTTTGTTTTAACGCTTCAATAATACTTGCTCTTGTTGCTTCTGTTCCAATCCCCTCAACTTCTTGTAAAATTTTTATTGCTTCTTCATCATCAACCGTTTTATTCGCCGTTTTCATAGCGGTTAAAAGTGTACCCTCTGTAAAAGCTTTTGGAGGTTGCGTTTCTTTTTCAACACTCTTAACATCAACTTCGGCACGTTCGCCAATGATAACGAGCGGTAACGTTTGAACGTCCTCTTTTTCTTCTTTGGTTTGTTGTTTGAAAAGAATTTTCCAACCTTCTTGTTTTGGTGTCTTTCCGATCGATTGAAACAGCAAATCAGCTACTTTCGTTTGTATCTTGGTTTCTTC
>OJJJ01000427.1_pt1 | contig 21578 bp, 18 predicted proteins | sample 1596311 | NCBI WGS metagenome assembly OJJJ01 (sample SAMEA4350140, study PRJEB24818) | metagenome | biome: human; feature: gut; material: faeces | place: Denmark | collected 2013-09 | reverse complement strand
CCAATAAAATATTTAATCATTTAATATAATACTGTATTCTATCAATAAAAAAATATAAAGTGAGCAATTTCATGTAATATAGGTGTAATGATTACTAATAGAATAATTAAAAATTCTCTTACCATAAACTTTTCCCTATTTATATTTATTTCCTTATTTACTTTCTCTTCCATCATTTTTCTAACCTTTCTGCATATGAAAAAAAGGATAGATCGATCCACCTATACTTCTCTGTGGAGTTCACTCTATCCTGTTCCTATTTTCTATTGATGTATTTGTAATCCTTCTGTTGATGTGACCTCGCTTTCATAACTACCATTCATATCCACAGCTGCCAATACTAAATAATTCTCCCCTTCTTTTAATGAGTAAGAATTTTCTCCATCTGATACTTTCGTCAGCTTATTATCCGCAGTCAATAAATATGCCTGTGCCTCTCCCTTTTTTAGTTCAAACTTGGAATTCATTGTGATTGTCATATCCTGATTTGCTACTAATGTTATTGGATATCTTACTCCTTTAAAACGTTTACAAGAATACGTATACCGATTTCCGTCTAACATTCCTCCTGCAAGGACTTGTTCAGAGCCAAAGGTTCGATTGATAATTCCGTCCTCATCAATATCGGATAGGCTCTTTACTTTTTTTGATTGAGAACTAGACTCTGATTTGGTTGTTTTTATCTGTTCTGTTGTATTTGCTTCTAGTTGACTATCTGTCGTATTTTCTGTCACCGCCTCTGTTGTAATCGTAGAACTTCCTTCTTGACTACAGGCGGTTAAAATCCCCATTGCTATCAATAAAGTGATTCCTATTAGTTTTTTTCTCATAATAACCTCCCATATTCACTAAATATCTATCTCTTTGTTTTTTAATGTTTTTGAATATCATACTATTTTTATCAATAAAATAACATGGCGTTTTTGGAATAAAAAGTATTTCAAAAACACCATGTATAAAATAAATTTCATTCTTTATACTTATAAATTATAAATTTTTAATTGGATGGTACTTATAACAAGTAAATTGGAAATAAATTTGTTCATAATATCTTTTTTGAAATATCTTTACTTACTTTGATTTTACCCAATACTTCTTCCGAACTTATATGGAAATTCTCTATTAAAACTACCCTTTCTATCATACAATATGCTTTGCTACAGTTAAAATCATAGAACAATTACTAGTATTCCATTTTTTTACATATTTTTATTATAATCTATTTTGAGTGACGATACAACTTAAGATTTTCTAACATTTTTTCTACTCAATCCTATTTTTTTACACCAGTCACATTTAAAAATAAGATTTATGACAGTTGATTCAAATCGATCACTTCATCGAATAGCTCTAATTGCTCTTTTTTCATATGATGCCCAATGATAATAACGGTAACTGGCAACTGACAAAGAAATTTCATAACTTCCAAAGAAGCTTTATCATCTCATCAATAAAAATGTTTTTTATCTCTATAGTATCACAAATTTTTTATTATGTTTGATATAAACTCTGTTGTGCTTGATACATCTTAAAATAGATTCCTTGTTTCTCCATCAATTGTTCATGTGTTCCTTCTTCTACAATTTGTCCTTTGTCAAAAACTAAAATTCGATCGCAAACTTTTGTCACCGAAAGTCGATGTGAAATTAAAATGGTTGTCTTATTCTTACACAAAATAGGCAGCTGTTCATAAATTTCATTTTCAATTTTAGGATCAAAAGCACTTACGGGTTCATCTAATAAAAGAAATTCACTATCTTTTTTTAAGAAGGCTCGTCCTAATGCAATTCTTTGCCAATTACCTCCTGATAATTCGATTCCCTTTTCTTCCAATTGTCCAAGAGGTGTCTGCCATGTTTTTGGCAATTCTTCTACAAAGGATAATAATGGTTTCATTTTTTCCCAATCTTCTCTGCTTCCTTTTTTGTTTCCTATTAAATTTTCTTCAATGGTAAACTGATATTGGTTAAAATTTTGCAGTACAACTCCCGTTTTCTCTCGCATATCATCTAACACTTCTCGCAATAAATGATTCCCTACTCGAATCTCTCCTTCCTGTGGCTCATAAAGTCCTAATAGCAAATTAACAAATGTAGATTTTCCACTTCCATTTTCACCAACAATAGCTACCATCTCATTTTCACCAATTATCGTAGATATTTTATTTAATGCTAATTCTCTTGCATTTGGATAACGAAAGGATACATTTTCTACTCTTATTGTTTTCTCTCCTATCTTTTCCCTCCTCTTTTCTTGCTCTTCTGGCAATTTCATAAATTCATAAAAATCACTAAGATAAAATCCCTTTTCATTATAATCTCCAAAGAGCTCTAATATCTCCAACGTACTATTTCTCAATCCTTCTATTACAGATAGAACTAACATAAAACTTCCAAGACCTGTTTCTTTTCTTATAATTAAAATACAAGTAAGAACCATGCAAATAAGAAATGAAGAATTTTTTATAAAAGTCACCACTATTGCCATAAGACTGTGGCGAACGAGCAATTTTTTACGTTTTTTCCAAAGCTTTTTTCGAATGTTAAAATATTTTTCTGATAAATACGTTGTCAACTGAAATGTCTTTATTTCCTTTTGATATTCTCTGCTTGATAATACTTGAAATAAATAGTCGATCTTTCTTGTATCCGTACTTATCTCTACTTCTTGTTCATATCGCTCAAATCCCTGCCGTTTTAACATGAAAAAATAAGGAATCGTCATTCCAATGGTAATCAATGAAAAATACCACGAAACTGTTCCTAGCACAATAACATAAGAAATAACAACAGTAATTCTTGAAAATAAACGAATGCCTTGATGAATCATATCTGGAAACTGTTCTGATTGCTCATAAACGCGTTCTATAAGATCTAAGTTTTTCTTATCTTCCAATAGTTCAAAGCGAATCTTTTTTATTTTATGAAGGACTTTTTTCGTAAATTGAATCGAAGTTCTATAAGAAAATTCCATTTTTTGAACTTCTAATTGATTAGAAATAGCAATTACTATAACCTCTACCAACACACTGAAACTAATCCAATGCAACAGTTTATTTTTCTCAAATCTTTGAATAGAATCTACGATCTCTTTATCCACATAAGCACTCATTGATAACAAAAGAGAAGAAATAATAGTAAAAACGAAAAGAAAAAATAAACATTTCTTTTGACCCCCAATGATTTCCGCTATCATGGATAAAATTTCTTTTTTCTTTCTCATATCTTCTCCCTTTCTTTTATTGATACCATTTTGCTTGCATTTCAAAAAATTTTGCATATTCTCCCTTTTTCTCAATTAATTCTTTATGAGTTCCCTGTTCTACTAACTCTCCTTTTTGCATAAATAAAATACGATCTGCATTTTTTGCTAATCCAATTCGATGGGTAATAATAATTCCACCACCTTCTCTTAAATCTTCTTTTATACTTTTAAATTGTTTTACTTCCGCAATGGGATCAAGACTAGCCGATGGTTCATCAAAAATAATAAAAGGATTTTTTCCAAAAAAACCTCTCGATACGGCTATCTTCTGCCATTCTCCACCTGACAACTCGATTCCATTTTCATCAAATAACTTCCCTAAAATTGTATTTTCATCTCTCTTTACTTGTTCATAAGTATGACTGGCTCCCCCTTTTATTATGGCTTTTTCCAGAAGATCTCTTCGTTCTTTTTCTTCTAAATCTCCAAAGACAATATTTTCTTTTAAAGATAATTCAAATCGAACAAAATCTTGATAAACACTATTGATTCGCTCTTTTCGCTTTTTTACTTCTCCTTTCGTCGGCTGTAATAGCCCTAAAATAATTTTTGCCAATGTACTTTTTCCCGAACCATTTTCTCCAACAATTGCAACAACTTCTCCTTTTTGAATTGTGCAACTAACATCTTTTATTACTTCTTCTCTATTCGGATAGGAAAAACTAATATCTTCTAAAGAAACAAGCTCTTCTTGTGACTCTTTCCACCACAAGGAATCTTCTTGTTTTAATAACTCCCGTAACTCTCTTATATACACTTCCTGTTCTTTTATTGATGCCCATGATTGAAAGAGTGAGTTTATTCCATTAATAAAAGAATCTTTACTATTATAAATTAAAAAAAATGCTCCTAATGTTGTATGACTTTCCATAACAGAATACGCTAGCCCAACTAAAACCAATTTATCAAATAGGGAAACTGCTGAACCTAATGCAAAATATTTTTTATTCCATTTTTTTGTAAATCCTATTTTACTTTCAAACTGTTGTTCATTTTCATTCTCCCATTTTTTTAAAATCCAAGAAAACCACTTTCCAACTTTTAACTCTTTTACTGATTTCTTTTCGGATAATAGTTCAAATAAATATGTAATCTTTCGATCCATCTTATCTAATTTTTTTTGATTCTCAATCGCTTCCTCCATATACCATTTATCCATAAAATGCCCGATAAAAGATACCCCTAAAAATAAAAGAAAAAACAAAATGGATTCCTTTCCTATTAAATATGCAGTCGCTATCAGACCAATTATTTGTGCAATCATATGAAAGATTTCATTTAACAGATTACTCATTCCGTACCAACTCATATTTTTACTACGATAAAGTTTCTCTAAAAACTCACTCCGATCAAACTGAATCAAATTTACTTTTTCAATAGCTTTAAAAAAATAATTTTGTATGACACAAGATAAATCATTTTCTATTTTTTCGATAAATACCATAGAAAATGAATATTGAATATTTTGTAATGATATTAGAAAATACAAAAGAATCATTCCAAAAATCATTGTTTTTGATAACATTTGTTGTTCTTCTAGTCCATTTACTAATTGTTTGATCAAAAGGGAAGACAAAGGCTCTAATAAATATAGCAAACTATATCCAATCAAAATGAGAGCTAAAAAAACGGCTTGTGTTTTCCATGCAATTTTTATTGTCCAAATTAAATTTTTCATATAACTTCTTATCCACTCCTATCTAAAAAAAGCTATCATAGTAAATTTTCTATGACAGCTTTTTTATATAATTAGATAATTACTACTTCTTATATACACAAACAGTAAATCAAACATTTCACAAATAAAAATAGATTATCATTTTTATTCTAAAAAATATTGTTACCGATTTCTAAATATAAAAAAATAAAATGGATTCCATCATTCTTACAAAATTAAGAATATTTTTTTGGGCAGTATCTACCACCACAATATTTAGTTGCACAATATCCACCTGAACATCCTCTTGCATTTTGATTATTTACATTTTTTTCTGTTTCAATTACTGGCTTTTCGTATGTCATATTCTTTCTCCTTTTCATCTCAATTATTAAATTATAAAAGCATATCTTTATTAACCATATACTCCTTCACAATAGCTACTACAATAACTTGCTGAACAATATTTTTGATTACATGTATGTCCTGTATTCGTTTTGTATTTTTTCTTACAATATTTCTTTTTGCATTGTGGTTTCGTTTGGGTATTTACTTCTAAAGATTTCAATTTCGGTTTTGAATAAATAAACATTCCCATATTGTCACCTCATTTTATAGTAATTATCTTAATTATAAGCTAAATTATTTTTTAAATCTTGTAGTAAAAGAATAGACCGCTCTCTACATTCTCCATCTGTTTTTGATAAAGAATTATATTTCATAAAAGCAGTAGCTGGGCACCCTCTTCCACATACTACTTGCCATACGCATTGTTCACATTCCTTTATTTCATTTCGCAATTTCTGAATCTTTCCAATCACATCATCAATTTTTTCATTATGATAAATGATATCGTATAACGTATCTTCTTTAATCGAACCAATAGAATACGCTTCTAAACTTTGACATAGATAAACATTTCCATAAGGATCAATTCTAGATGCTACTCCTATTTCTTCTTCATCCATAAAAGGACATCCTATAGAAGTTTCTGGATATGTAATTTTCATACCTTCCTCTTCCCATTTTTTTATCTCTTTGTCTTGTTGCAATTGAGCTATTAATTCACAAACCTCGGTATGGGTCAATGAAATTTTCTCTTCATTCTTCTTTGTTCTCCCAGTATCATTCAACTCAGAAAAAGAAACTTCCATTAATTCTTGTTCTCTTAACAATCCAATCATATTTTTTAGATCATATTTATTATATTGATTCACAACACAATGAATTTGTATCCCTTTTGGAAAATACTTCTTTAGATTGGTAATTCCTTTCATTGTCTTTTCATAACTTTCCTTACCACAAAGGGCATCATGAATCTCTGGTTTGGAACCATTTAAACTAATTTGAAAAGAAATATTTTCCCTTGGCAATTGTTCTAACAACTCTTGTGTAATCTGTGTAGCATTTGAAATAATGGATACCCCTATCCCTTGACTCGTACAAATATCGATATAATCTAAAATTTTGGGATGAAGAAATGGTTCTCCCCCTGAAAACGTGATATGATTTTGTTTTGCCTTTTTTAAAGACTGACATATATTTTTTAAATCCAGTTCATCAATCCTTGCTTTCTCTCCTCCAGATTCATTATAACAATGTAAGCATCGAAGATTACATTCTGTTGTTAATTCTACATATGCCCCCATTAATTGATATTCAATTTTTCTTTTTTTCATAAACAATCAACCCTCTCTTCTCCATCTCTATCATAATTGCAAAACAGTCTTCTTTTATCATATTCTCCGTAATTTCATCTTTATTCAAACAATTATCATAGATTTCATGTGCAATCTCATCTGCTGTCTTTCCATCACAGTTTTCTAACATATAAACTGCACTTTCATTCAATAAGTGGAGGGATTTTGTCTTTTTATCTAAAATCACATAACTATCCTCAATTTGATTTAAAATATAATCATTGCTCTTATAAATAACTTCTTTCATACTCTCTTCCTCCAATTTTCTCCTTTGAACAATTTCAATTTTAAAATAAAACAATTAAAAATAACATGGCGTTTTTGGAATAAAAAATATTCCAAAAACGCCATGTACAAAATACATTTTCTTCCTTATACTTATAAATTATAAATTTTTTATTGGAGGTTGCCTATGAAAAAACAATACAAAAAACTCTTTATTCTTTCTATGCTAATATGTAGCTTTCTATTAACAACGCCTAATACTAATTATAAGCTATCCGATTTATCAATCAATACTCTATGCGACAGCCAAGAAGTAATTAATAGAAAATCTTTAAACTAATAACCAAATTTTCTTTTTTTCTTGAATTAATTTTATAATCTCTAAATCATTTATAAAAATCGCTCCTTTCAAAGCCTGTTCTAAATAAAGTTCACAGGCTTTTTTATATTCTTCCTGTTCTATCTCATTTTTACTTTCTTCCAACTTCTTTCCATAATTCCAACCAATATTATACAAATGTGTGTGTAAAAACTGGTTATCTTCATAATCATATTCTGTCTGAATACCTTTTTTCGCTTGAAGCATACTTTCATTATATGCCCCACTAAGTCCTAATGCTTGTTCCAAACTCAGACATAATAAAGTATAACTACTATATCCTGCCATTGAATAAACTTCTTCAAAATATTCTTTTAAGCTTTGATACAAATAAATTCCTCTTTTATATTGATTTTGCTCAATATAAGTTTGTGCAATATTAATATAAATTGTTATTTCCATTCTACTCAATAACCTTATTAATTTCTTTTCATCCTCTATTTCAAAATCTTTCCATGTTATCTTTAATATTTCTATTAGTTTCTCTCTATATTGCTTCAATGGAACTTTTCCATCATGATAATCAACCACTACTTTTGCCCATCTTATGTATTGTTCATTAATTGGAAAACTTAAATCCAATTCCTCTTCCAATTGTTTGACACAGACCTTTACTTTATTAAAATTCTTCTCTCCTAACATATAATCAATCTGCCACCGAAGCTCCTGTACTCGCAATCCTCCTATCACTGTAGCTATTTTCATATCATATTGTCCAAGTCCTAATTCATGAAAATAATGTTCACAAGTTGCTTTTCTTGGTTTTCTATGTCCGTTTTCAATTTTCGATAGTGTACTTGGATCCGCTTTTCCTCTTCCACTCCTATCCACATAATTTAATTGTTCTTGCGTTTTTCCTACATATTCTCTTGTATTTTTTATAATATCCCCGATAAAATATGTACCTAAATGAGGTCTCTTTTTTTCTACCTTCTCAGCAATTAACGAACTTTCTATAAATTGTAACATTGATAAATATTGTTCATTTTCTTCTTTTCCTTTTATCCCTACCTCTTTTATAACATCCTGATAAAGTTCTAAAAACTCTTTTAAAAATAATAGACTTTTATATTGTTTCAAAAATGCAATTGCCTCTTCACAGCAGACAAGACATTTTAGAATCTCTTCTTCTCTATAAATGAGTGCTAGGAAATAAGAAACCATCGGATAAAACTTCATTTTATATTCGGTATCCTCTATCTTTTTTTCTAAATAATTTTTAATCCAAATTAAAAGTTCTTTTCTATGTTCTTTTTGTTTTCCCAGTTTGTCCAATAATTCGCAGAACATACAAAATTGACTCATCTCCAAAATGGACAAATAGAAATCTTGCTCTAGGCAAACGCTATTGATAAAATCCAATAATTTTTTATTCGTTTTTCCAATTCCTATTTTTAATTTCTCAATCCCTTTTTCAAATTCTCCCATTCCGTATGCAATTTTTGCTTCCATAAAACAAAGATATTGTTCATGTAAATGTTCTGTTACATTGGAAAAATCATTTTTCCGATATTGTGTTATTTTTTCTTCCCCTTCTCTCCAACGTTCTCCTCTAATACAAAATTCAATTTCTGTTCTTTGTTCTGACAACATAGACTCTTCTTTTGTTAAAACAAGAGTATACTTGCTTGTAGAAATACCTAATCTACCTAAAATTGCATAAAACAATAACTGATCTGCTTCTTTCTCCCCTTGTTCAATCTTTGAAAACATAGTTTGAGAACAAAGTCCTTCATATATATTTTTCTGACTTAACTTTTTCTCTTTTCTAATGTTTTTCAATTGATTTGTATTCATTTCCCCTCATTCTCCCTTCCTATTTTATAAAAGAAACTTTTTCTAACACGAAATAATAGAATAAATTTGCCATATTATTTATTATACTATTCTCTATTTCTCTCATCAAGTTTTCTCTATTCTTACTATCTTCTTCCTATTTTTATACAATTCCCTCACATCATCTCCAGTATGAACATCATAAAAGACTCCCTTTCTGATAGATCCATTTCTTATCTATCAAAAAGGGAGTCTTTTTTATCCATTTTGCAACTGCCAAAGGTATCTATATTTTCCACCTTGTTCTAACAATTGTTGATGTGTGCCACTTTCCACAATTTTCCCATTCTCCACTACATATAAACGATCAAAATTGCGTGTTAGTTCCAATCGATGGGTAACGGCTACTACGGTGCAATTTTTTGGCAATTGATCGATTGTTTTCTTTACTGCCTGTTCGGAGGCCTGATCGAGAGCAGATGTTGGCTCATCCATTACAATAATTGGAGCGTCTTTATAAAGGCAACGTGCCAAGGCAATTCGTTGAAGCTGACCTCCTGAAAATCCTGCATTATTTTCTCCTAACATCAGATCATATCCTTTTTCTGTCTCCAAAAGAAACTTTTCTGCATTTGCTCTTCTTACTGCGTCCCTAATTTTTTCATCTACACTTCCTAGAGAAAGAGCAATATTTTCCGCCACCGTAAGATGAAACAAAGAGATATTTTGGGAAAGATAAGAGAAATTTTTCCTCCATTCTTCCATAGAGCAGTTACCAAATTCCTTTCCACAAGCCTGTATCGTTCCACTTTGTGCAGGATATAACCCTAATAACAGTTTCATAATCGTTGACTTTCCACTTCCACTCTCTCCCACAAAAGCAACTTTCTCTCCTTTTTCAATGGAAAAACTAATGTCGTCTAACACTTTCTTTTGACCATAGGAAAAGGAAATATGAGAAAAAGAAATTTCTTTGTTGCTATCTTTTATCGGTTGTACAAAGCGATCAGAATCCTGTTCTTTTTCTACTAATGTAGATTCTTCAGGGAGATCCATAATTTCAAATACACGCTCTATATGAGGAGATGCCTGCTTTATAATTACAGTACCATTTCCAAATGCTGTCATCATCTGACTAATCTGATCCGAAAGTGGCAATGCGATCATCACATTAGAAAACGGTATCACACCAACTCCTGCTAAGATTGCTCCTAATGTCAATAAACTAACAATCGTAAAACAATCTCCTGAGAACGTATAAAGTTGGATTCGTATTCCTTGTAAATGACTAAATGTTTTTATTGTCTTCCCTGTTTCTTGCACTTGTTTCTGTAATTTTCGTTCAAAAATCGGAAACAGTCCAAACGTACGAATCTCTATTTCCCCTTGGGCACATTCTTGAATAAAATTCGCCGTATCACTTTTTCCTTTTACCATCTTCACTTTTAACTCTCTCGTACGCTTCATAGCGAATCGACTGCAAAATAAATTGAGCACCGTACAGGAAACACATAAAAGAGTTATTCGCCAATCAATGGCTAAAAGTAAGATAATCGAGAACAATCCGGAAATCATTGGTTGAAACACCATAGCGCTCATATAGTACCCAATGGAAGTCGTGCAGTTTGGAATATCCGTTGTCAAACGATTGAGAACCTCGGTTGCTGAATATTGACTTGCAAAAGATTCTTTCATTTTTAGATATTGGTGCAACATGGTTTGACGTAAAAACAGCTGTGTCTTTTGTTCGATATGAACAAATCCCAGCTGAGAAAAACTAGCCAATAATGAAAATCCAAAGACACCGATAATGTAAACGAACATATGAGAAGAAGTTTGTGAGGACTCTCCGCTTACCGCTCCTACAACACTACTAAGCAACACACCAACCGAAGAAAAAATAAGGAAAACCATTGCTCCACTTAAAATCGTACAAATGACAAAAAGTGGTATGTGTTTTTTTGCATATCCAATGAGCCGAATATAATTTTGGTAATCTTTTTCTCTTTTCATAAAAACTCCCCTCCTAATCGATTCTCTTTCACCAGTTGATCATAGCTACCATGTGCTAATATTTTACCCTCATCAAATAAATAAATCTCATCCATGAGCGGTAAAAATTCTGGTTGGTGTAATACCATAATGACTGTAGATTCTCTATATTCCTCGATCATATTTTGAATCACTGTCCATGCATTCTTTGCATCTAAGGCAGAAACCGATTCATCAAATAATAAGACAGGCGCATTGCTGTATAACGTACGAGCCAATGCAATCCTCTGTCTTTGACCGCCACTTAGATTGGCACCATTCTCTTTTAAAACTGTATGCAAACCATCTTTTAAACCAGACAAAAATCCATCCACTCCAGCATTTTTACAAGCCTTCTTTACCTCTTCTTCGTTTTCGTTTGTAAAACAACAAATATTTTCTTCTATCGTTCCTGAAAAGAAATTAGGAAATTGTCCTGTCAATCGATTTTCTGGAACAAGAATCGTTCCTTCTTGTGGTGCAAGCAAACCACTGATTAACTTGATAACTGTCGATTTTCCACAACCACTCTTTCCAATAAACGCAACTTTTTTTCCTTTTGGAATATGAAGAGACAGATCTCGTACCGCCCACTCTTTTGTATCTGGATAGCGATAGGAAACATTTTCTAGCACAATTTCTTCTTGTTGTCTCAAAGAATTCCTATCACCCTTTGAAAATTTCTCACGCTCATTCGTAACATCAACTTGCAAGGAATCTGTTTTGGATTTCGTTATGCCTTCCTGCAAACTTATATTTCCCATCACTGGTTCTTCCCATAACTCCATAATTCTCTGTGCAGTGACCTTTATTTTTACTCCATTCACAAATAAATCCACATAATGAAGCTGTTGTGGCAATATCTTATCACATAAATAATAAACAGTCATAAAAGAGCCTATTTTCACAAATCCCAATGGAACAAGAAATAATCCCGCTAAACACAGAGATAAAATTGGGGCAATCCCACATAAAATGCCAATAATTTTAATTGGCATAGAACGAAGATTCAAACTCATATTGGCATGAACATAATCTGCTCCTACCTGCTGACATAATCCTTCCATAAATTCATAGGAATCATATGTTTTCACCGTAAGACGATTTTCCAAAGTATCTTTTAATCTTGTATTTAATTCCACTTCTGCTTTTTTTACTTTCTCACTAGCATGTTTTAAATACTTGCTTAAAGCACCTTGCAATCCCAAAGATAAGAATAATGTCACCACATAGGCAATCGTAATCCTCCAATCTACAACTAGTATGTATCCAACAATTAGAACGAGCTGTACACTTTGCATTAAGATAGTAGGCAACGTTGTTGCAAAAAATTCTGTCAATTCTGCACTATCCCGATTGATCCTGCTATAAAGATCTCCTCGATTGTTTAACAACGGACTGTCCATTTTAAGGTGTGTCAACTGATAAAACGATTTCTGTTGCACATTCCTATATACATTCGCTTCCATATGACCGCATAACAACCGATAACCATAACAAATCACACCATTTAGCAGAAAAAAAATAAGTGTTATAAAAATACTTTTTCCCGCCCCTTTAAAACCAGAAATCGTAAAAAATTCGGTTAGCCGCGCCATAGATTCTGCCGTTATAACTGCCATCAATGCCATACATAGACAAAGTAAAAGCAAAATAACTATAAATTGTCTTAACTTTTTTATGTGCTTTATAAAATATAACATCCGTACTCCCTCCTCTATTGAATAAAATTCATGGCATTCTATGATTCATTTCTTACTTTTTTGAATGGGATTCATAAAATGCTATGTAATAAATAGTATTTTATGAATAGTATATAATGCATAGTATTGAATGTCAATATACAAATTCTTTTTATTTAACGGATACTTTCACACAAACAATGAAAAATACGACATCAAATAAAAATACAAGCATTTCCGCTTGACTTATGCCTTCCACGCAAACAAAAAAGACCATCATCTGATGGTCTTTTTTGAAGTGTAGGGGAGGAGGTTATACATCAGCAGGTGATGGAGACTACCAACTGATGTATCCGATATTCAAACTTTTTGATAGCAATCAAAGAAAAACTCTAAATGGATACATCCTTCACCTGCATCCGAGACTAACAACTATCTGTTCCCATTTTATCAATCAATTTATACTCCCGAATATATGAGGCATGGGAGCATCTAGCTCCTCCCCCTCATCATTTTACTTCACCCTACTTATGCGTATATGTGTACTCTTTTTATCATCTTATACCTATATCTTTACATTATCTTTATATCATGTACTAATATATTTTGTCAATACTTTTACATTAAATTCCAATTTTATTTCTGAATGTATTCAATAAATTGAAAATTTCTTAACCGACATCTTGTTTCTGAATAATGAAAAACAATTCCACTTTCCAGATAATAGTAGCTTTGTAATAAAACAACTTCTTTATCATCTTCAATATCTAGCTGAATCTTATCTTCTCTTGTAATAGGAGAAACCGTAATCTTTCGTTTGATAATACTAGATTGAATTCCCTCACTCTTTAAATATTCTTGGATCGAACCTTTACAAATTTCCTCAGTTAACTTTGGAACAATTTCCTTCAAATAATAATCTTTCTTTAATGCGATTCTTTTTCCACTAATTTTTTCAATGCGTTCAATTCGATAAACTTCTTTTGTGTCATCAATTTGAAATTCTCGCATCATCTTCTCATTATCCACTAATATACTAATATCTTCTACTAGCTTTTCTCTTTCTACCCCATCTTGGCTATCCAATTCTAAATACGAAAACATTTTCGCATCTGTACTTTCTTCTTCTTGTAATCGCTCTAATACAACGGATTCCTCCCCACGACTTTTTAAAATATAATTATTTTGCTCTAGCAATGTCATTGCCTTTCGAATGGTATCTCTTGATGTATCAAAAGTTTCTGTCATCTTACCTTCCGATGGCAAAGAATCCCCTGGGCTAAGTTTTCCACTTTCAATCATCTCCACATACTTCTGATAGATTGCTTTATATTTACTTTGCATACGATATTCACCTCATTAACTCCAAAACCTTTTATCCCTATATACTGCCCTTCTAAAACAATATTCTTGCTTATATAAGAATCTGATTTTTCTATCTATCTTTTCTAAAAACTCACATTAAAACAAAAACATTGTTCTCCTCTATTCTTACTATAACATAAAAAAACTATGCTTACCATGAAGAAAAGGCCTATAAGTGTTCTTCACTTATAAGCCTTTTCTTTTTCATAACAAGGCAATAGTCAAATAGCATATATAGCAAACGAAAAACAGAGTTTTAAACGTTTCTAAGAGAAGATATTTGACAGTACCTAAGAATATATAAAGTCTTAAAACATATTCTTCATTTTTTGAACGAAGGTATGCTATCATTCTTCTGTTATTTCTTCTTTTGGAGTTAAAACATATTGTTCAATAAATTCCCATATTTCATCTCTTCCTTGTTTTGTAAGGGCGGAGTATGGAAAAATTGGCGTTCCTTCTACAAGATTTAATCCTGTACGAATTGCTTTTACGTGTTTTTGTACCTGACTACGTTTTAATTTATCTAATTTTGTTGCGATAATCACTGGGTTAAATCCATTATTTACGATCCAATCATACATCAGTTTATCATTAGCAGATGGATCATGTCGAATATCTACAAGTAAAAATACAATGCGAAGCTGCTTTGATGTGTGTAAATATCGTTCAATTAATTTTCCCCATTTTGCCTGCATCTCTTTTGATACTTTTGCATAGCCATAGCCTGGAAGATCGACAAAATAAAGTACTTCATTAATATTATAATAGTTAATTGTCTGTGTTTTTCCTGGTTGCTGAGAAGTTCTAGCATAAGACTTACGATTCATAAGTCCATTGATCAAAGAAGATTTCCCAACATTTGACTTTCCTGCAAAAGCGATCTCAGGCATGGAATTGTCTGGGAGTTTACTTGTGATTCCACAAACCGTTTCCAAATTTACTTTTGTTACATTCATACTTTTTCTCCTATTTTTCGTCTTTTACAAGAGCATGCTCTAAGACATCTTCCATTGTTGTGGCATAGGTAATCGTTAAACCACTTGTAATTTCTTTATCAATATCTGCAACATTTTTCTTATTTTTCACTGGAACAATAACTTCTTTTACTCCAACGACTTTTGCTGCAAGAATTTTTTCTTTTAATCCACCAATTGGAAGAACTCTACCACGAAGTGTAATTTCTCCTGTCATGGCAATATCACCACGAACTTTCTTTCCTGTAATAGCAGAAAGAATCGCTGTTGCCATTGTAATACCAGCAGATGGACCATCTTTTGGAACAGCTCCTTCTGGAATGTGAATATGAATATCGTGCTTTTCAAAATAATCCTCTTCAATTCCATACTGATTTGCTACTGAACGAATATAACTAATTCCTGTGCGCGCAGATTCTTTCATTACATCTCCAAGATTACCAGTTAATTCAAACTTACCTTTTCCTGCCATAATATTAACTTCAATACTTAAAGTATCTCCACCAACACTTGTCCAAGCAAGCCCTCTTACGATTCCTGTCTTTGGTGTTAAGTCTTCATCTTCTTTTGAGAAAATCTCTGTTCCAAGGAACTTGGATACGTTGCTTTCTAATACTTTTAGATGAGTCTTATTGCCTTCCATAATCATGCGTGCCGCTTTTCTACAGATCTGACCAATTTTTCTTTCTAAATTACGCACTCCTGCTTCTCTTGTATAAGCAGAAATCACCTTACGGATTGCCTTATCCGTAATAATAAGTTGTTCTTTTGTCAAGCCATTTTTCTTTAATTGTTTTTCCACTAAATAGCGTTTTGCAATATGGAATTTTTCATTTTCTGTATAACTAGATACTTCAATGACTTCCATACGATCAAGCAGTGGTCTTGGAATTGTGGATAAATCATTGGCTGTTGCCACAAACAATACTTCACTTAAATCAATTGGCACTTCTAAATAGTGATCCATAAATGTGACATTTTGTTCTCCGTCAAGAACTTCTAATAAAGCAGATGCCGTATCTCCTTTATAGTCACTGCTCACTTTATCAATTTCATCAAGAAGCATTAAAGGATTTTTCACTCCTGCTTGTTTAATACCAGTTGCAATACGCCCTGGCATAGCGCCTACATATGTTTTTCTATGTCCACGAATTTCCGCTTCATCGCGAACTCCACCTAGGGAAATACGAACATAATGTTTATTTACCGCTCTTGCGATAGAACGAGCGATAGAAGTCTTTCCAGTTCCTGGAGGCCCTGCTAAACAAAGAATTGGAGCTTCTCCTTTTTCTGTTAATGCACGAACAGCCAAAAATTCAATAATTCTTTCTTTTACTTTTTCAAGTCCATAATGATCTTCTTCTAAAATCTTGCTTGCGGATTTAATATCATTATTATCTTCAGAACAATGATTCCAAGGCATTTCTAACATCGTTTCGATATAATTACGGCTCACATAACTTTCCGCTGACATTCCACCAGAATTTTTAAAACGGCTGATCTCTTTGCGAATCTTTTCTTTCACTTCCTCCGAAGCATCTAACTTCTCAACCTTTTCTTCAAATTCATCAGCTTCTGCTTCGCTTCCTTCTCCTAATTCTTCACGAATTACTTTCATCTGTTCACGAAGAATGTAGTCCTTTTGGTTTTTATCCACTTTTTCTTTGATCTTTTCTTGAATTTCTTTCCGAATTTGATAGATTTCAATTTCTTCTGCAAGAGTAACAAGAAGTTTTTCTCCTCGCTCAATTATCTCATCTTCCTCTAAGATCACTTGTTTTTGTTTTACATTAATTGGAAGCTGTGTTGCAATCTCAAAAATAAGTTCTTCGAGATCTTGAATCTCTAAAATTTGTCCAACAACGTTTCTCGTTGCCTTATTACTATCAAAGCCATAAGCTTGAATGATATCTTTTAATGAGCGTACCATCGCCTCTTTTGTATGCTCATCATCAATTTCGCCTGCTTCTAGGACGGTGTCTGCTTGCTCTACTTCTACATAAAGATATGGCTCTTCTTCCAGAAATTCTACTAGTCTTGCACGATTTTCTCCTTCTACGAGAACACGAATTACATTTCCTGGAAGTTTAATAATTTGTTTAATTTTTGCTACAACTCCAAGAGTATAAATATCTTCTCTCTTTGGATCTTCAATTGAATCATCCATCTGCGCAGATAAAAATACTAGCTGTTCTCCCTTCATCGCAGTCTCTACTGCCTGTACCGATTTTTCTCTTGATACATCAAAATGAACAACAGTTTTTGGAAAAACAACTGTTCCACGCAATGCTATCATAGGCATTTTAAGTGTTTCCATCATTTTTTCCTCCATGTCTTTTCCTTTTTTTCCCTTTCCAAAAAAGCAGTCGAATCAAAAAAACTTATTCTTTCTGACTTCGACTGCTCTCCTATCTTATCTTCTAAGCAATTTCTCCATTGTTTTTAGAAGCTCTTTTTCTAGCAAGCCCTTTTTTTGGCTGTGCTTTTTCTCCGTAAGTGATCATAGGTTCTCCTTGATCCTCTACCATTTCTTTTGTGACAACACAAGATTCGATTGTATCATCGGATGGCACTCGATACATTAAGTCCATAATAATGGATTCCATAATGGCACGAAGCCCTCTTGCTCCTGTATTGCGTTCAATGGCCTTTCTTGCAATGGCACGAAGTGCCTCTTCTTCAAATTCTAACTGCACGCCATCTAATTCGAATAATCGTTTATACTGTCTTACAAGAGCACTCTTTGGTTCTGATAAAATTCGAACAAGTGCCTCTTCATCTAACAAATCAAGGGATACTGTCACAGGCACACGACCGATAAACTCTGGAATCATTCCAAATTTCACAAAATCAGAAGGTAATGCCTGACGAAGTAATTCTCCCACATTTTTCTTTTCTTTTTTCGCAACATCAGCTGTGAATCCGATTTCTTTCTTTCCAGTTCTATTTTCAATGACTTTTTCAAGTCCATCAAAAGCACCACCACAAATAAATAAAATATTTGTTGTATCGATCTGAATAAATTCTTGATGTGGATGTTTTCTGCCACCTTGTGGTGGAACAGAAGCTACTGTTCCTTCTAAGATTTTTAATAACGCCTGCTGAACACCTTCACCAGATACATCACGAGTAATGGACGTATTTTCAGATTTACGAGTAATTTTATCAATTTCATCAATATAGATGATACCATATTCTGCGCGTTCAATATCATAGTCTGCCGCTTGAATTAATTTTAAAAGAATGTTTTCTACATCTTCTCCAACATATCCTGCTTCTGTAAGAGCGGTTGCATCTGCAATTGCAAATGGTACATTTAAAAGTTTGGCAAGAGTTTGCGCTAATAATGTCTTTCCAGAACCCGTTGGTCCTAACATTAAAATATTGCTTTTTTGCAACTCTACATCTAGATCTTTATCCGCCATAATTCTTTTATAATGATTATATACAGCTACAGATAAAACTTTTTTCGCATCATCTTGACCAATAACATATTGATCTAAGAAATTTTTGATTTCAATTGGTTTTAATAAATTGATCTCATTACTTGCTTCTTCTATTCCATCAAATTCATCTTCAATAATCTCTGTACACACCTCTACACATTCATCACAGATATATACATTAGGACCTGCAATCAACTTGCGCACTTGATCTTGTGTTTTATTACAAAAAGAACATCGAAGAACTTTTCTCTCATCAATGCGACCTGCCATTTTCTTACCTCATTCTTTCTTATCATCTAGTGGTTTGCGATGACACTATCAATAATACCATAAGTTGCAGCTTCTGTTGCACTCATATAATGGTCTCTTTCTGTATCTCTTTCGATTACTTCAAGAGGTTGCCCTGTATTAGCACTTAAAATCTCGTTTAATTTACGACGAGTTTCAATAATTCTATCCGCTACAATTTTAATATCTGTCGCCTGACCTTGTGCACCACCAGATGGCTGGTGAATCATAATTTCAGAATTTGGAAGTGCAAAACGTTTTCCTTTCGCACCACTAGAGAGTAAAAATGCTCCCATACTAGCAGCCATACCCATACAAATAGTGGATACATCACATTTAATATAATTCATTGTATCATAAATTGCCATACCAGCTGTTACAGAACCACCTGGACTATTAATATATAAAGAAATATCTTTATTTGGATCTTCTGCCTCTAGGAATAAAAGCTGAGCAACAATTAAATTTGCTGACACTTCATTCACTTCTTCTCCTAAAAAGATAATTCTATCTTTTAAAAGTCTTGAATAAATGTCATAGCTTCTCTCTCCACGACTTGTCTGTTCAATGACATAAGGTACTAAACTCATTGTAATTCCTCCCGTCTTCTTTCAATATAGACAGAGGGATGCTGCACCCGCAACATCCCCTCCGTTTTCTCGTCTCTCTTATTCTTCTACTGCTGCATCTGTTACAAATGTAACTGCTTTTTGAACAGCGATATCTTTCATCATCTGCTGTTTTTCATTTTCACCGATAAAGGATTTTACCTGATCTGCTTCCATTTGATACATCTGAGCCATTTTTGCGATTTCTTCATCAAATTCTGCTTCTGTAGCTTCAATATTTTCAGCTGCTACTACTGCTTCTAATACAAGTCTTGTTTGAATACGTTTTAAAGCCTGTGGTTTCATCTGCTCTAAGAATGTTTCTTGATTTAAGCCTGTAAACTGGAAGTACTGTTCAATCTGTAATCCTTGGTAGCTTAATCTTTGAGCAAATTCATCTGCCATTTGAGCCTGCTGTGTTGCTAACATTGCATCTGGAATTTCCATTGTTGCATTTTCTACAATAGTTTCTACAACTTTATCTTCTTTTGCAGCTTTTGCTTCTGCTTCTTTTTTCTCTAAAAGTTTTGCTTTAATGTCTTCTTTATATGCATCTAATGAATCGAATTCTGAAACATCTTGAGCGAATTCATCATTGATTTCTGGTAATTCTTTCTTTGTAATGCTATTCACTTTTACATGGAATACTGCTGGTTTTCCAGCTAATTCTTCTGCATGATATTCTGTTGGGAATGTTACATTTACATCAAATTCATCACCGATGTTGTGTCCGATGATCTGTTCTTCGAAGTTGTCAATAAATGTATGAGAACCAATTACTAATGGTTGGCCTACTGCTGTACCACCTTCGAAAGCAACACCATCAATGCTTCCAGCGTAGTCGATGTTTACTGTATCTCCATCTTCTACTGCTCTATCTTCTACTGTTACCATTCTAGAGTTTTGATCCTGAACTTTTTTAAGTTCTGCATCGATGTCTTCGTCTGTTACTTCAACTGTTGTTTTTTCAACTTTGATTCCTTTATATTCACCTAATGTAACTTCTGGTTTTACAGCAACTGTTGCTGTGAAGATGAAGTTTTTACCTTTTTCCATCTGAACAACATCGATTTCTGGTCTAGAAACGATATCTAATGTACATTCTTCGCTTTCTGTAGCATCTGCATATGCATTTGGCATAATGATATTTGCTGCTTCTTCATAGAACATTTCTGGACCGTATGCTTTTAATAAATAAGCATATGGAACTTTTCCTTTACGGAATCCAGGAATGGAAATCTTACCTTTCTGATTGTTGTAAGCTTTTTGCATTGCTGCTTCAAACTCTTCAGCTGGCACTTCAATTGTAAGTTTAGCCATATTTTTTTCTAAATTTTCAATCTGTAAACTCATTTCAAAATTTCCTCCTTGGGCTTTTCAACTATTTCTTTATATAAAAGATGCCATATCTTTTTGTAAACAAGACACTCTTTATCATATGTCATGCTCTAGAGCATATAAATAGCCCTATTCCACGCATTATTTGATTATAGCATACACCTTTTGCGCTGTCTATGAAAATTTTCTAAACTTTTACAGTGTAGCCTAACAAGCTAATACGATATCTTCATTTCTTGGATTTCCAATTTTATTATAATGCCGAGAAGTCTTTTCTACACCAGAAGGAGCAATCCTCCTACCATAGATTGTACGTTTTCGAAAAATATGATATTATAATCTCAGAAAGTGAGGTGAAGTTACCATGGATTTCACATCCAACCAATCAAGCAAACATCAAAACAAAAAAAATCCCTCAAATCCAAAAAAAATAGAAAAAATTGATCTAAAACAACAAACAAAACATTCTATTGTTGAATATATAAAATCTTTTGATCTTTCTATCTCTTCTAAATTGCCTCGAGAAGAAGAATTGGCCAAAATGCTAGGCGTAAGCCGCATTACTTTAAGAAGTGTACTTGATGACTTAGCAGCCGATGGTATGATTTTTCGCATCCATGGAAAAGGTACTTTTATTAATCCCCAATTTTTCACAATGAAAGCTAGTTTCAATCCCGTCATTCATTTTTTTGATATGATCCGTAATAGTGGCTACACTCCTTCTGTCAAACTGCTCTCTTCCCTTATTGAACCTGCTCCTCATGAAGTGAGCAAAAAACTTAACTTATCACCGGAAGAACAAGTTTTTGCATTAGAAAAGATATTTCTTGCTGATAATAAAC
>OJJJ01000426.1_pt1 | contig 21588 bp, 22 predicted proteins | sample 1596311 | NCBI WGS metagenome assembly OJJJ01 (sample SAMEA4350140, study PRJEB24818) | metagenome | biome: human; feature: gut; material: faeces | place: Denmark | collected 2013-09 | reverse complement strand
GAACTGAAAACTCGCCACTTCACCGATCTGCTGAAAGGAATTGAGAAAAAAGGTTTGCTGGAAGTGGCGGCCCGTACCCGGCAGCATATGTGCAATATCATGCGCCATGCCGTGCATCAGGAGTTGATAGAACACAATCCGGCGGCAAATTTGGATGGCATTATCGCCCCTCCAGTTAAACGTCACTACCCTGCCCTTCCGCTGGAGCGACTGCCGGAGCTGTTGGCTAGCATTGAGGACTACAAGCAAGGACGTGAATTAACCCGCCTGGCAGTCTCACTCACCCTGCACCTGTTCATCCGTTCCAGCGAATTACGTTTTGCCCGTTGGTCTGAGATCGATTTCAGAAACAAAATCTGGACCATTCCGGCCACACGCGAAGCTATCCCCGGTGTCCGCTACTCAGGGCGTGGGGCGAAAATGCGCACTCCACATATCGTTCCCCTCTCTCGTCATTCAATCGCGATTCTGAAACAGATACGAGAAATATCCGGGCATCAGGTACTGATATTCCCCGGTGACCATAATCCGTATAAACCTATGTGCGAAAACACAGTCAACAAGGCACTACGCCTGATGGGTTATGACACGAAAGATGAAATCTGCGGCCACGGATTCCGAGCGATGGCCTGTAGCGCCCTGATGGAATCTGGACTGTGGGCGCAGGATGCGGTTGAACGACAGATGAGCCATCAGGAACGCAACAGCGTTCGAGCGGCTTACATCCATAAAGCTGAATATCTCGAGGCCCGTAAAGCGATGATGCAATGGTGGTCGGATTATCTCGACGAATGCACAGAAGGGTATGTTGCACCTTACATATATGCGCGAAAGAAATAATTTAACTCAGTCTCCTCATAACTAACTATCTGATTTAAAGCAGCCCATAATAATAAAATGGCTGCTTTTTCAGAAACCATAATTCCTTCCACTTATTAAACTAATTTTTCTATAACTTATCATTGATTACTCCCCACAGTGTCATGGGAATAAAATTATTAACCAGCCAATACGTCATGATGTTAATTTTAGATGATAATAATTGTTTTTACCCAGTGAGACACTTTATAGAATTAATCAGATTCTGGTTAAAAATCACTAGGGAAAGATTAGTTTCAGGTAATATGTGCAATTATTGGTATAGCTTCACGCGTCATTTTGTTCAGGGTAAGAATATGACTATGGCCACTGCAACCTGACCATAATAATAACTCAGAGTCAGATCCCCTCTAAACAAAACCCCGAAATGACTATCTCACATACTTTAACCTATCAACTATTGATGTAAAATTACGACATCATTAAATATTATAACTTCAAGAGAATAACACCAGAAATTATAATCAATAACCCCGCGCATTGGGTTTTACTTAAGCGTTCCCTGCGAATAAAAAAAGCGAGCAAAGCAGTGACACCACTTGCAAGCGAACTTAGAACCGTGACTATTGCTACACTGCCAAATTTCGAGCCGTAAGCCAAAGAAGCAAAACCAATTAAGCTAAATATACTAATTGAAAAAATCAACATCAGATTTGAAACTGAAGGAATCGTTACATCCTTTTTAATTAGCGAGAATGAAAATAATATAATAAAAGCTGTAAAATAATATACCCATAGTGAGTTAATCACTCCTAAGGCATGTACGGCATACTGCCCCTGAAGCCAAAATCCCAATCCAAACATCACAGCAGAAAGAAACGCACAAATAATTGAGCCAACCGAATTATTATTTCCTCTTTTAGTCTCGGGTATACTTGTTAAACATGCACCAATGACGCAAACAGCCAAGCTTAATAACGTTAACGTCGTAAGAGGTTTCCCACTTAGAAGTGAAAGTATTGTGGTAACGGCACCATATAGAGATGCTATAGGAGCAACTATAGATGCTTTACCAACTGAAAGAGCTTTTAGCAAAAAAAGCATAGCCAAAAGATTGAAAATTGATGCAGCAATACATATTACCAGACTCAAATAGCTTAGTTCGAAAGGAATAAAATTCTTTAATAAAAAAGCAGATATTATCAATAGTCCGAATGTTTGGCTCAGGAATAAAGTTTTAACCACACCATTTTTCCGAGATGCAGCACCAGCTATAAAATCCGTGCTGCCCCAACAAAGAGCAGAAAGTAACCCCATCAAAATAGACACTGTTATTACCTCTTTAGGAGATTTTATTAATATGAATTGTTTTTGAAATCTCTTTGGCATTTGCCATAGCATCTTCGCAAGAATCACCGCATGCTAATACATGACCGATAATAGTGCCAAAATTTCTTTGTTGCGACCCAATATTAATTGGGAGTTTCTTAAACTCACTTTCAATATAATAAGAACTTTCCGTACATATATCTATGGTAGTAATGCACTCATATTCGTCAGAGAAAATCAACAAATCCGCAACATATTTAAAATCTGATTTTTGTTTTGTAGAAATCGCAACTTCATCACCGCAGAGGAAATTAATCAAGTGGTAAATTATTTCTATGCCAGATGTCATATATACTTGCTTTGCTGCCCTTGCTCCAGCTACTCTAAGATTTACTTCAACCAATACTGGGCCTTTATCAGTTAATATGAACTCAATATTCAGTGCTCCTCCTTTTAGCTCCAATGCTTCAACCCAACAATAGATATGATGATGAATCATCCTGTAATCGTCTTCCGACAAATCCGCAGGCTGAGATACACCTTCCATACAGAGACTATTATTCTCTGATACGAAAATTTTGTTTACCCCTGCAATATACCACTCACCTAAATTATATATAATCTCTACGCCATAAAATTCACCGATTAAAAACTCTTCAATAATAAAATTATCATATTCACTCCCTAACATAGATAATTTTGATGATTCCTTTATCTGATTTAACGTTTGGAAGTATTCATTTTTATTTTTACAAAGATGAACACCATAGGCTCCAGCATCACGTATAGGCTTTAATACAAAGGGATAATGCACAAAGGGAGCACTAGGTGGTCTTGATAAAGAGAATTCTTGGTACATGGGTTGAATGATGCCTCTACTCTTCAGGGTATCTCGAGTATTTTTTTTACTATAAACATTTTTTAACCCTTTTAAAGAAGGATGAGGTAATTCAAGTTCATTAGCTACTTCAGAAGTAAGGATCATAACGTCATCAAAGCATCCAATGATACCAGATACAATCATTTGTTTTTCTTGGATAAGACTCAGTATGCTTCCTCGATTCAAATCTTCGAAGTAATAAACATTATCAAATAAATCCAAATCCAAATCCAATAACAAATTTGGATTTCTGTTATGTAATGATGTAAACAAAATGGGTGACATCCCGCGCTGTCTGACAAATGGTATTCCAGTACATTCTACGGGTCTAGCTTCAATGAAAATAAAAACATTCATAAAACCTCACGCTCAAAAACCAATAAAATTAATATGATATAGTGATGTTTACCTTTTCCGTTATGGACCATTTTAATTCAAGCTTATGGAGCTTCGTAAATGCTATTGCAAAAATCAGAAAATATAAACACACTTTTATTCACAAGTGTATTGACACATAAGTCACAAATACATTGCCGTCTAAAAAAATTGAATTCCGAAAAAATGTGATTTTAATTTCATGTAAAGAAAATTCACTTATTTATCATTGAAATCAATAAGTTGAGATAAGATTAGTTCAATATCTCTCTCAATAACAAATCCTGTGAAAACTCTTTTTACTTATATAGGTATGATTTAAAGATATAAAAAGACACTCTGCATTCAAACAAAAATAAAAACACTCTTGACAGAAGGCATCTATTTTATTAACTAATATTCAGAATGAAAAATGAGTACCTATTGAAGCCGATAGGATTTGTTAACAGGAATGAATTTTCTACTATTCTGGAGATAATTATGTCGATCGAAACGAAAAAAACAGTATTTAGTCCCTCACCGTGGGAAAATAAGATGGGATACTCAAGAGGAAAGAGAATTGGGAATCAAGTTTTTATTGCAGGATGCGTCGCATCGGATGGTAATGGAAACGTTATGGGGGATGATGCATACACACAAACGGTATATATCATAGATAAAATTGAAAAATATCTGAAGGAACTTGATGCAAGTCTAGTTGATGTAGTAAGCACCGTTACACATATAAAAGATTTTGTATTTTTTGATGATTATTGTCGTGGATTTAAAGAAAAATTTGAGTCAATACGACCTGTAAACACAACAATTGCTGTGAGTTCTATGGTTAGGCCCGAACATTTAGTAGAAATAACAGCTATTGCAATTATAAGCGATTTTTAAACTTCATTGGCTCAAATGAACAATGTACTAGCCACAAATTAGCTGCTGGCTGGCTATTGCATGGATAGCGGTATTTTATCATTTTCAGTGCTTTATATGGAGATAAGATATCGATATATTGAACACTAGCATCAAAAGGTTCATGCCCATTGGCTTTGTCCGTTTGGAACAGACGATAAGTCTGTACACTTGTGGTCATGCCTTTGGGCCTACATCTGAACAAGAAAATGGTATGACGCTCAAGACGCCCTTTGATACATAATAATATTCAGGAGGGAATGGGAATCATTGTAAAAAATATCTGTAGCTTCTATAAATTTAATTCTAACGGATTGATATAAATACCTTATCTTGTAATGAGGTTTATAAACCATACTATCTTAATAGTTAGAGTTTTTTTGATGAATTATTTCAACCAACTTATCCCACCCCATGCACACCTTCCCTTTCGCAGAAAATAACAGGACTTATTGTTCTATACTTGCTTCATTTTTAAGCCCGAATTTTTTCTGTTCCTGATATTCCCCTAATACCGTTATCAAAGCACTATCAATACCAGGTAAAGCATTAAGAACATTAATCCCCATAGAACCGTACTTCCCCTGAGTCTACCTATCTTTATGTTTATATAGATATATAGTCCCGCAAGCCATGATTAACGTCCATTGGTGTTCTTAGGAACTGGTTATCAAGGCCCTCGAGTAATATCAAAGTTATCACAAATTAATCATTCCATATAAATTTAAGTGATAACAAATGGCAGAATACATTACTTTATGAAATATAAGAAGATAATACTCATTATTGACAAGAAAGTCATAACTGTTTGGATCTAGGCACTATTTTTTTCTCCTTCACATTAGGTTTATTTGTAATTAGCGGCTCGGAGCAAACCATTAACTTGAAAAATGTGAAAGTAATACAAATAGGGGATCGCATGGAAAAGGTCATCGTCTATCCAGGTGCTGGGCTAAATGGGGAGATTTCAATCCCCTCTTCAAAGCCTCACATACAAAGAGCCCTTTTATTGGCTCTATTAAATGAAAGAACTACAAAAATTGTTAATATATCTTGGAACACCGAAACAGAGAACCTTCTACGAGCCTTGAAGCAGTTTGGTTTAAAGGTATTAGAAGAGACGGATACCACGATTCTTCTTAGAGGCATGGGGTGGGATCTAGACGTAAATGGTGAAATTAATGCAGAAGGGTCAGGGATGCTTTTTCGCACCTGTTCTGCACTAGCAGCTTTGACGAAAGATGTCGTCAGAATAAAATGTAACGAATCGCTCTTCAGTAGAGAGAGTTTATTTGATGATGCATTCTGCTCATTGTTGAATATATCGTTGATTCGTATTGGTCGAAACTTAGTAGAGGTTAGGAGAAAACAGCATAATGAGCAACTACCACTGACGACTAAGAACAGCACACAATTTATATCATTCGCGCTCTTCGTATCCCCTTTCTTAGATAATAAAGTTATACCTGTTTGCGATAAAGATGTCGGTGCAGGTTATATTGCAATGACAATCCAGTCAATGGAAATGCTTGGGAGCAGTGTTATCCATACACCTGGGCAGCTGAAAGTAACCGAATATGCTCCGAGAGATATAACCATAAATATACCATCAGATTTCACATCGTTAAGTTACGTGGCATCTTCAATATTAAGTATAATAGGTGAAAGTCAAGTAAAAATTGTCAACTACCATCATGGTGGGACTATAAATGAAGAACATCTTTTCAAAATTTACAATAATTTTGGTTTATCTCTTGAGCACGATTTAAAACTCAATGAGTTAATACTTACTCGTCGGCCATCAATGCCACTACATACCGAAATATCACTAAAAGAACTACCTTCTGCTGCTGCAAACATAATAGCCGCAACCTCTAACCTAGGCGGCCATTTGATATTTAATGGTGTTACAGGAATAAACAACCATAAGTGTCAACGGGCATTCGTGATCAGTGAAAATATTAGGCGAATGGGTGGTAGTAGCTCATTAATTTTCAATAGCATTGGAGTATTCGAGAAAATATATATTGGAGGTGGTGAACAACTGTCTGGAGGAATAGAACTTCACAGCTATGGTGATCATAGAGTGTGTGCCGCTAATGTAATCGCTGCCCTTGGAGCAAAGCAAGCATCAACAATTCACGGTGTAAAAAAGCTAAATGACGGATTTCCAGGATTCATTGAAACCCTTAAGCGTTTAGGGGCTAACATTCAATGAAAATTGGAAGTATAAATATATTAGGAGAAATTATGAGTAACAGAATTGATAAAACCATAGAGCTAGTCAAGGTCTCTTTCACTTCGCGATTAAAGGGTACTTTAAATTTGCCGTCATCAAAAAGTTCATCAACAAGAGCTTTATTGACATCAGCTGTAACTACCGGAGAAAGCAAAATAGCAAACGTAGCTACTGGTTTTAATACAATCTCCATGAAAAAAAACTGCGAACGCCTTGGAGCAACATATAAAGAAAAAGACGGAATTCTCATAGTGAATGGTATCGACATACATTCAGTGAATAATCCTATTGATTTTGATCCAGGTAACTCTGGAGTAGTCCTGCGACTCTTCATGGGGGTAGCAGGGTATCTACCAGAGTCAAGATTTACTACAGAGTACGAAAACTCATTAGGAGTTCGTTCTCAGACAGAAATGGTACATGCCCTACGAATGCTGAATGTGCACTGTGAGTCAATGGGCGAGGATGATCGCCTCCCTATAAAAATCAAATCAAACAGAAAGCTGGCAAACTATACCGAAGTTTCTTGTAGGAAAAGTTCTCAGTTTTTAAGTGGTTTGCTTTATCTTGGCGCAATTGGTAACGAAGACCTTACGATTCATGTAACCGATAGTATAACAGCACCATCAATGGTCCATACGACCATAAACAACCTTAAGCGGGCTGGTGGTGAAATATCATTCGATAAAGACTTCAGAACATTCTTTGTTAACGGCAAAAAGCAACTTACTGCAACTAATTTTGAAGTAGGTTCTGACCCTGCAAGCACTGCCGCAATATTAGCTCTATGTGGATCAATGAACTCCGATGTCATATTGAGTGGTTTTTTCGAGGAAGAGCTTGGAAACGGTGCTGTAATCCAATATTTACTCGACAGTGGCACAGGCATTGAGTTCCTTGCAGATAACAAAATCCGTATTTCCGGTACTCCTGATATCCGCCCTTTGGATTTTGACGGTTCGCTCGCTCCAGATGCTGTGCCAGCATTGGCTGCAAGAGCTGCATTTGCAAATGGTACCAGTACTTTCTACAACATCGAACATATTCGCTACAAGGAATCTGATCGCATTTCCGACTTTAGGCGAGAGCTCTCAAAACTCGGAGTTAAATCTGATGAAAAGCAAGATCAGCTGATCATACATGGGAATCCCGTGGGATATGATGGAGGTGTAACCCTGGACGGCCACTATGATCACGGATTGATAATGGCACTCACGACAATCGGAATGCATTGCAGAGAACCAATACTGATTAAAGAACCCTATCACGTGGGGCAAACCTATCCTGAATATTTCTCAGAGGTCAAATACCTTGGAGCAGAAATCAGTGAACTCGCAAAAAAAAATTCATGAAGATTATATTATTAATTGAAAGGAGTTATACATGTGTGGGATTGCTGCAATATATGGTACCAGCTCAAATTCAATAGTTGATATTGAAGGTCCACTTTTTTCGATGATGGAGAAGATCGCACATCGTGGCGATGCATCAAATTTTAATGAACATTTGGTTAAGAATAATTTTGGACTCGCAACAAATCGTCTGGCGATCGTTGAGAGGGATTGTGCAAGGCAGCCAGTATCAGACAATGAACGCGATATTCATGCTGTTCTTAATGGCCAAATATTTAATTATAAGCAAATTCGCGCAGATTTAGCAGAGATTGGGTATAAATTTGAAGGCGCGGGAGATACGGAAGTTCTGCTAAAAGCATATATAGAGTATGGGCCTACTTTTGTCGAACGTCTTGATGGTATGTTTGCTTTTGTTATTGTAGATAACGATAAAAATACATTCCTTATTGGCCGAGACCATGTCGGAATCAAGCCCTTATATTATGTGCAAAAAGATAATATCTGGTATGTCGCATCTGAGATGAAGTCATTGCTGAGCCTCGCATCAGATATCAAAACGTTAGATCCTGGCTCAATATTTGACGGGAATTCCATCTACAAATATGTTGATTATAGCTCATACCGAGAGATAAGTAACGATAACGAAGATGTTGCAAAAATAAAGGTCCGTGAATTATTAGAGAATGCTGTCAAGTCCCAGGTAGATACAGATTTACCTATCTCAGTAATGTTTAGCGGTGGTTTGGACAGTGCAGTAGTTCTATATCTTGCAAAAAAACACCATCCCAATGTCACTGCTATTTCATTTGGTTTGCCTGGTTCTAGCGATATAGACATCGCTAAGAGATATTGTTCAGAAAATAATATTCGTCATATTATTTTCACATTCACCAAGGAGGATCTTATCGCAAACATACAGGAAACGATATATTATAGTGAGTCCTTCGAGAAAATTGATGGCATAGATTCCACTATAGCACATTTTGGATACTACGTAGCAAACAGGCTTGGTTTTAAGGTATCGCTGTGTGGTGAGGGCAGTGATGAGATTTTTTACGGATATGATCTTTTTAAAGACCACGAATACCCTGCTGACCTATCTAGATATAGACTAACCAATTTGCACAGGACTGATTTGCAGAGAGTTGATCGAGCAAGCATGCGTAATACTGTGGAAGCTCGCGTTCCATTCATGAACCGCAGCTTAGTGCAATATGTACTGACCTTGAAAGACCATTTAAAACTAAGAGATGGAATAGAAAAATACATCCTACGGGAAGCTTTTCGTGATGCACTACCGGATTACATAATTGACCGACCAAAAATAAGAATGCCTGATGGAAGCGGTGTCAAGAACACCATCGTAGACTACGTGGATAGAATTGACATAAATGCTCCAAGTGAAGTGATTTCAGCATTGAATTCAATTGGCGTTGAGGACAAGTCATCAATTTACTTTTCACATCTATATCTACAACACGGATATCCTTTTCCAAAAGAAAGATTTAAGGAAGTAGGAAAAGATTACTCAAAATCGGGTTATTTTAACTTCATTTCATAAATAAAATCTACGTGGTGATAGATATATCTATTTTATAACTATCAGCCGAATCGGCGATACACGTATTTTTTTTAAATACGTGTATTCGCCTAAAAAAAGATCCTTTATGAAATATAACCTTATCAAACCAACTTAATTATTTAAATTTCAATAATTAATTTTTAAATGTTACACATCGGAGAATAGATATGCAATTACAGGTGAGAAATCTGGCTTGGAGACAGCTTACAGGTATTGGTACATTTGAATGGAGGCTGCACAAAAAAAACAATGTCGAAGGTATATCTGATCACTTGAGTATCCAAATATATAGGAATTCTTCGGAAATTCTCTTTGAATATAGTGTTTACAACAGTTTACCTGGTCTTTTTTTTTCGAACCTTTTAAGGGCTCCAAACAATGTGGCCATTTACGATAAGGACGATAATTTAAGTTTTAGTGAACTCGCGGAGGTTAGTCTACACGTTGCCAATTTGATGAGGGTTTTAGGATGCAAACCCGAGGATTGCGTTGGTCTTTTTGTTGAACCATCACTTGAGCAGATGATCGGACTATGGGGGATTATATTCTCAGGTGCCGCATATCTACCGTTACCACCTGACTCTCCAAGAGAAAGACTCGAATATATGGTCCATGATGCTTCGGTCAAAATCATCTTCACACAACAACATTTAAAAGATAAGTTGCAATCAATCGAGTCAAATAAAGATATAAAGATAGTGACTTTAGAAGATGTCCGTTCTTTTTTAAACTCAGAAGAACCCATGTTCTTGACTCCAGTTATTCAATTAAGACCTGAAAATTTAGCCTATATTGTATATACCTCCGGAAGCACTGGAAACCCGAAAGGTGTATTAATTGAACATCGAAGTGTGGTTAATCAGATGCAATGGTTGGTTGAAAAAAAATACATAGGATTTGATAAGACAATTATTCATAAAACACCGATAGGTTTTGATGCAGCACAATGGGAAATGCTTACTGTTTGCAGTGGTAGCAAGTTATTCGTAAGTAGATTCGGTTTGAATAAAGATCTTGCCAAACTTTTAAATGAGATTGTCGAACATAATGTCACTTTACTTCAATGCGTCCCTACATTATTACAAGCAGCAGTCAAGAAAGCCCAGTTTTCTAATTGTGTTTCTTTATCACATATTCTCTGCGGTGCTGAAAGCCTAACTAAGAAGCTTTTAACTAGATGTATGGACATATTGCCAGGATGTTTGATTGTCAATTTATATGGACCAGCTGAATGTACATGCAACGCTTCTTTTTACGAGATCCTCCCCAATAGTTTTTGTAATGATGACATAACGGGCGTGCCAATTGGCAACCCCGTTAATAACGTCGAGTTTCATCTTTTCAATGAATTAGGCACATCGGTACCTAACGGAGTAATAGGTGAGCTACACATATCCGGCGTACAAATATCACGAGGCTACCTTAATCTTGAACAATTGACAAAAAATAATTTCAATAGCTATCAGAAGGAATCAGATCTAAAGTCTTCTACCTTATATAAAACAGGAGATCTTGCTTATATAGACAATGACGGTCGATACAACTTCTGCGGCAGAATAGATGCTCAAGTAAAAGTAAGAGGTATGAGGGTTGAGTTAGAGGAAATCAAGATTGTTTTAGAAAATAGTCTGTATGTAGAAACCACCGTCGTTATCACACACGAAGTAGATGGCCTTAATGACTATCTTTTGGCATATGTTAAGCTGAGCTCCAGAGGAATTAAATTAAAAGAGACCGTAGGTGATTTAGAGTTGGAAATGATAATTAGAAAAGAACTCGAAAATAAATTACCGAACTATATGATTCCAGGTTTTTTTGTTTTATCAGAAACAATACCATTGACATCCAGTGGTAAAATTGATGTAAACAAGATTAAAAATTTAGTTAAAAAACATCATAAAAAAAACATATCCGGACCGCGAAATGAAACAGAAAGCGTCGTTCTTGAAATATTTAAATCCACTCTGGAAATTGAGATGGTATCTATTTATGATAATTTCAATACTCTTGGAGGTGACTCTATGAGTGCAGTTGACTTAGTACTTTCAATAAATGAAAAATTCAACATTGAATTACCTATTCATACTATAATAGAGAGCCCTACTATCGAATCAATTTCTAAAATAATTAATGAAAAAAACTTAAAAACCCCATCTAGAGTTGTTTGCCTACAGAGCAATGGGAATAACAGACCTATTTTTTGCTGGCCTGGGCTTGGTGGGTATCCGCTTAGTTTAAATTTACTTGCCCATAGACTTGGAAAAAACCAACCATTTTACGGAATTCAAGCATATGGTATTAATACGCAAGAGAAACCATACACTTCAATAGAAAAAATGGTTGCGGCAGATATTATGGAAATTAGACAAATTCAAGAGCAGGGGCCATATACACTCTGGGGATACTCTTTTGGGACAACTTTAGCCATTGAGGCAGCGTTGCAACTTGAAAAAATCGGAATCGAAGTTGACGAGCTAGTGCTGATTGCTCCAGGTATACCTCAGGATGTCAAAATGGAAAATCACAGGAACTCCTTTGATAACAAGGAACTCGTCAAGCTACTTTATTCCGTATTTTCTAAAAATAAGGATCACGAGGGATTACGAAATTGCTTGTTATCAGCAAAGGATGAAAATAGCTTCGCTAAATTCATTTGTAAACACTTCAATATATCAAGCATAAATTTGGTAATAAAAATCACTAAAGTAATTATTGAATCACTCTTTGCTTCTCATCAGTGGTTGAATACAGGTCCAATGACTGTCGATGCCGCAGCATTAATCCTTCCAGCATATAATGATGAAATATCCATCTACGAAAGAAATATAGTTCACTTCCGTAAAGGCATGGAAATTAAAAAGTTAAGAGCAACACATTTTGACACATTAGAAGATAGAGGTCTCGATGAGATTTTATCAAAATTAAATCGTTAGAATCTCCTATACATTATTTTTTCTGCGAATCAATGATATGTTTCGGCCCCTGATGTAATGACAGGAGCCGCATAAAAAAATTTATTAAAGAGGGAATAAATTGTCTACCATAAAATCAACGAAGGTTCTCAACTTAGGTGAGAGAAAGCGCCCAGAAGGCCATACAACTCTTAACGTCGTGATTTCTTTATTGAATTCGTCAAGTACAGAAATTAATTTTCCAGATTCCAATTGGCTCTTGATAGCGATATCCGGTATACACGCTACACCAAGTCCCTCTTCGGCAAATGTGACCAGTGGGCCAAGCGTGTTAGTCACCATACTTGTTCGTAATTCAAAACTGGTTGTTTGAGTCAAACCCAATGGCCAATTTCCTGTCTTGCCAGTACTACGATAACGATATAACAACCCATCACGATCTTTCAAATCGTCTGGTTTCTTGGGTAAGCTAGTGCGTTGGAAATATTCAGGGGATCCAACAATAACCCTTCTGTAACTGCCGACTTTCCGAGATGTTAGTCGTGAATCGGTTAACTCTCCCGTTCGAATGACGGCATCAAAACCTTCCTCTATGACATCTACTAACCGGTCAGAACAATCAATATCTAACTCTATTTCTGGATATTCTTTTTTGAATAGTGCAAATTTTGGCATAAAGAGCATCCCCACGGAAGGGACACTAATTCTTAATTTCCCAGAAGGAATAGAGAGCGATTGAGATATTTCATTTTCTGCAGCTTCTACTTCGCACAGAATACGGCGGCAACGCTCAAGAAACTGCGCACCTTCTGGGGTTAGATTCACAGTGCGTGTAGATCTATGCAGTAAGCGCACATGTAATCTTTCTTCCAAACGGCCAATCGCCTTACTTACTGCCGATGCCGATATTCCCAGCTGCCGCCCAGTAGCAGTGAAACTTCTCGTTTCCCCAACGCGTACAAACACATCAAGCACGCCCAGACTTTCCATAGCACCTCCTTCATTGATGACATTTTCGTCATATATGTTGTGAAATTTAGCCTATTTTTCCTCCTTTCTCCTAGGCCCATACTCTTATTTTTACATTCATGCAGCCAAACGATAGCCCATCGGCGCTCACATAAAGCCATGTAGATAGGCTTAAACAAGGAAGTACAAATTCGTTCGGAGGAGCAGGCCTAATTGCTTACATACATGAAAATACCGATGCTTTTATGGCATGAGATTAGCATTTAATATCGGAAAATTGAGGGGAAAAACGAATGACATCAAGAGACAAGGATGAAATGCCTGATGCTAACACCAATAGTCAGGATTTACCGCTGGCTGCGCTTTTAGCACTATCGATGGCAGCATTTTTGACACTATTGACCGAGATAATGCCAGCCGGACTGCTCTCATCCATTGCCGAAGGTTTAGATGTCTCTGAAAGCCTAGCAGGCCAGTTTATCACAGCTTACGCTGTGGGAGCCCTTATTGCAGCTATTCCTGTAACTGCACTTACTCAAGGAATACGTCGGCGACCACTGCTATTGACTGCGATCTTAGGATTTGCACTGGTCAACCTTATTACTGCGATTTCTGACAGCTACACCCTCTCTATCGTTGCACGATTCTTTGCTGGCGTTTTCGGTGGTATCGTCTGGTCGCTGCTGGCAGGCTACGCAGTACGCATGTCGCCATCTCAACTCAGCGGGAGAGCTATAGCAATCGCCACGGCAGGCGCGACAATAGCATTAGTACTAGGAGTGCCGCTTGGTTCATTATTAGGACGAGCATTCGGTTGGCAAGGTGCTTTTGGGCTGATGAGTGCCTTGGCAATCTTGCTCATCATATGGGTAATCGCCATCGTTCCTGATTTCCCTGGTCAATCCAGAGAACAGCGACAGTCGTTGATCAGTGTCTTTAGGAAGAGTGGCATTCGCTCAGTACTTTTTGTGGTCATGTCCTTCGTTGTCGCACACAACATTCTCTACATCTACATCGAACCGTTTCTGACGATGTCGAATTTGTCAGAGAATGTCGATATCGTCCTCTTGGTCTTTGGCTTCGGCTCTGTCATTGGGCTATGGTTCGTTGGTGTAATGGTCGATCGTAAGCTGCAATTTCTTGCCGTAGCTAACATTATTGTTTTCGCCTTTTCTGCTTTGCTTCTGGGTTTATGGGGTCATTTTGCGCAAATGGTTTATCCCTCTGTCTTGATTTGGGGTCTTTCCTTTGGCGGCTTCGCGACTATTACCCAAACAGCATTATCTCGCTTTGCTGGCAACTCAGTTGATGTTGCCCAAGCCATGTATACAACGGGCTGGAATACTGCTGTTGCCTGTGGCGGTGTAGTTGGCGGTATTTTACTTGATAGGGTAGGAGCCCCCTCCTTTGCCTGGGTCGTTATTGGAATTCTAGCTATTTCGTTATTGGGCACGGTCTTCGCTATGAATAAAGAGCTGTCAAAAAAGAACTGAAGTACCGATAAAGTTCTCTGAGAATTTTAGGGTCTTCAAATTCACCACGATAGTACGGAGATATATCATGAGTACCGTTACAGACAATCTCAAAGATACACTTCAGATAAGTATTGCCTCCCCGATGGAATGGTTAGAGGTGATTGAGATGGCTCAGCAAGAAAGTTGGGATCCGGGCCATGGAGATGATCTCTCATTCTTTAGCGTGGATAATGCTGGATTCTTTATCGGCAGCCTAAATGGCAAGATAGTTGCCGCGATTTCAGTGGTGAATTTTCACGGAACTTACGCTCATCTTGGATACTATATTGTTAGGCCGGAATTTAGAGGCAGAGGATTAGGATTAACTCTTTGGGAAACGGCGATTAAACACGCTGGCGACCGTTGTATCGGCCTTGATGGGATGCCAGCTCAGGAGGCCAACTATAGTAAATGGGGCTTTTCTACGCATTATCACACACATAGATTCCAGGGCGTGGCAACCGCCAACTTCAAGAAAATTGGCAATATAAGTGCTATAAACGGTGGTCACCTTCCTGCCGTGATAGCTTTCGATGAGAAGTTTGTCGGTTATTCTCGTATCAACCTGTTGTCTTCCTGGTTCAATAATGCCAACCGCAAGGGATTCATTCTTACTGAGAAACAGGTCATCAAAGGCCTTATCGGAATACGTCCATCTGATACCGGATATCGTATCGGACCTTTCTACGCGACAGATGCAAGCCATATTGAATCGCTTCTCCACGCCGCGACGGCGGAATTACCAGAGAATACTTTGGTAACAATTGACGTTCCTGAGTTCGCAAGTGAAACGATCGATCTTCTGACCTCATCTGGGTACCGGGCGCTTTTCCACACATGCAGGATGTATCTTGGCATTCCCCCACTCTTTTGCCAGCATGGAAACAACGCCGTGGCCTCGCTTGAACTTGGCTGAAATGCATAGTGTGAAGCGTTTAAGCCCGTAGGACTTATCACTCTGAGGAACGATAAATGAGCCTCTCAAAACATACACTCAACAATTTCTTGGCTGCCGCCCTGCCTTCAGCGACTTATAAAGTCATAGATCGGGTAACGGCACTTCGTTCGGCTGGCGCTCGGATTATTTCACTCAGCGCAGGTGAACCCGACCTAGATACACCTGAGTTCGTGCGCGAAGCCGGTATCGCCGCTATCCGCTCCGGTCATACCCGCTATACCCAGGTTGCAGGCCTGCGTTCGCTACGTGAAGCGATTGCAGCCAAGTACTTACGTGATAACGGATTAGATGTAGACTGGCACAACACGCTAGTGAGCAATGGTGGCAAACAGATAATCTTCAACGCATTGGCTGCCACGCTTAACGAGGGTGACGAAGTCATCGTGCCCACACCATACTGGGTGAGCTATCCCGAGATTGTACAGCTTTGTGGTGGTAAAACTGTGGCCGCCCAATGCTCAGCGGAGAGCGGCTTTAAGCTCACACCCAAGGTACTTGAAGCCGCGATCACATCACGCACGCGTTGGCTTATTCTCAATTCTCCATCCAACCCGAGCGGCGCGGTTTATAGCCCTGCCGAACTAAAAGCGTTGGCCAACGTGCTACTTGTACATCCGCAGGTACTGGTGCTGTCCGACGATATCTATGAGCATCTGATCTTTGACGGTCAAACCTTCTTCACATTGGCTCAGGTCGAACCCCGCCTAAATGAACGCGTTTTGACAATGAACGGCGTTTCCAAGGCCTATGCGATGACTGGCTGGCGTATCGGTTTTGGTACCGGCCCCAAATGGCTGATCGAAGGAATGGAAAAACTACAGGGCCAGCAGACCTCTGGAGCCTGCACGATTTCTCAGTATGCTGCACTTGCGGCTCTAACTGGGCCACAGGATTTTATTGTCCAGTCACGTACAGTATTTCAACGAAGGCGCGATATGGTGGTGAGCGCGATCAATCGGATCCCCGGGCTGCACTGCAAAGTACCGCAAGGCGCTTTCTACGCATTTGCCTCATGCGAAGGTCTGATCGGCAAGACCACTCCTGCAGGCACGGTCCTCTATAGCGACGAAGATGTCGTCAATGCATTACTTGATGAAGCTGGTGTGGCAACTGTCCATGGAAGCGCCTTCGGTATGGGGCCGTATATCCGTATTGCCTATACACTCGACGATGACTCACTAGCCCAAGCTTGTCAGGCCATGCATATTTTCTGCCATTCTCTCTCATGATAAAGCAGAGATAAAACATAAGGTAACTTTCTCACAAGTGAAAACGAAAACCATTTTGGTACATCGCAAGATCTGCATGAGTAATTACAGATACGGAGGTTACCGTTAAAAAAATGGGATTCCACACTAAATTGCAGAATATAACAGCAATGAAGTTCTCATCATATCACTTTATGACAGCCGTCCATTTTAAAAAAACATGACCAAAAAACCGTTTTAATATCAAAAACAACCAATGACAATAAAATAAATAATTTAAAAATAATTGATTAGTTAAAAACACTTCCTTCAATAACGAAACCTTTCCTTTCCCTGAATACTAACTCAGAGAATAACGCACGCAGCTTAATTAAGGAGTCAGGAGCTGTTGTTTATACAACAGGAAATTTCGTTATGTGAAAGGAGATGGTTTATGCCAACAGAAGATGTGCATTTAATTACTAAAAATAATTACGCTAGCTGGGCTACTATACCAGAAGCTGTAGAGATTATTAACCGACAAACAACCAATAAATTGACAGATGGAGATATCTACAGATATGCTTTACAAGGAAGCATCTGCCTTTCTATATACTTCCAGTCTCCGATAATATTACGAAGAGTCAGAATTAAAAAAAACAAAGTAAAACTTAGTCTAATTGACAGCTCACTGGCCAGTCGTATTTGTTTTCTTGATAAGAATTTTTTTATTAACGGTATAAATTTGATAGTAAGCACTGAAAGTAAGAGTTTTTCACCGATAGACAAAATCATGGACACTACGTTAATGGGGCTAGAATATGTCGCCACACAACGTTTCCTTGCTCATTCCCTCGGTATTCCGTTACCCGTAACCGGTGCCAATGATAGAATACATGGTATTTCCGTTAATATTTCCGGTGAGATATTTTTACTCTTCGAAAAAATAACATGGCAGGAGAGAATTAGTAAACAAATAGCCCAACTACCTCAAAATATAACAACAAAAATCCATGAGCAAATTTCATCCCCGCATCTATCCAAGTGCTACCAAAAAGAACACTTCCCGATTCATCAATTACCAAATGATGCCTGTTTTGTTATCCGTGATACTGAACTTGAGAAGTTAATCAACCTATCAGTTATAGATAAAACAACCAAACCTAATTCAACACGTATATCCACACCATTATCCCGCTTGTTCTGGCTTGCCTGCAAACATAATGAGACCATCAGCCCATTAATCAGGAAGCCCTATAAGCTGCTGTCTATTTTCGAGCGGTGGGCATCAGATGAAGGCATTACCGACAGGTTTAGTGGTGATACACTAAAAACTGCTCTGGAGCGAGGTTCCCCCTCATCAGATTGATTTGAGAAAAGTCCACTAACCTGCAAGTCCGTATTAAGGACTCTGAAACCCGTAATACGGGCTTATCTGCTTTATTCTCCATCCCCACTTGTGTTCCTTTGTCTCCTCCGGGCATGCCCCACAACGGCCACAGGAGTAAACAATGACATCCCATCAGCTATTACGCCTAAAACAGGTTGAAATAAAAACCGGTCTGAAACGTTCGCAAATTTACCTGTATATGAAAGACGGTACATTTCCTTATTCAATAAAAATTGGGCCAGCCAGTGTAGCCTGGCTCGAATCTGAAATTGACGAATGGATCGACCTAAAATTAGACAACCGCTTAACGCGTTGAAGGGAGATACAGAATCATGATCCCGTCATTAAATTTCGCCGTATTAACCGATGCACTGCACGCGCTGAAAGAAGGTAATGTTCATCACTGCGAATCATTGGGATTCACTTTCGAAGAAATGAACACCCTCAATCAGCTATCGCTTGATGAGCTGTTTATTGTCAGCCGGTCGTCAGCGCCGTTTGTCGCAATCAGCGTCCGCCATGACATTTTGCGCCATCTGATGGTACTGGCGCGTCAGGAGGTCCGCCAGCAGCAGCAAATTCACCGGGCGATTCGCTTAGGTGGTTCGATCGCGTTACTCAACCAGTATTTTGGCCTCACCTCCAATGAGGTCTGCCTTCGCCGCCGGTTGCTGGGTGTCAGCGTGCCTTATGGCCGGACGCCTGAACCAGATGAAGAGACCGATGCAGCTATCTGGCGGCAATGGCAAAAATGCCGGGTGGAAAATCTGGCTTCCTCGGAAGCGCTGGTAGCCATGATGCAAGTCACTGAAACGTTGTTATCGCAGACGGAAGGGCTACCACTCACTACTGTCTGGAAGCGGATCACGCTTTGTGAGCAGGAAGCCGCCAGCAGGAGGGCATTGCATGCCGGATGAGATCGATCGCGATCAGGAATTTAATGAGCAGCGGTTGGAAGAGATGATTGAACAGAGCCGTTTTAAACCGGGAGCAACGCCATCATTATTCCACTGCCGTTTATGCGGTAAATCTATTCCTGAAAAACGACGTCAGATGCTGCCGGGTATAACAACCTGTACCGAATGTCAGGAACAGCTTGAACGCCGCCGACGTTAATTTTACCGGTAAGACGTGGGGAGATTTCTCTCCACGTCTTTATATTTGTTTTTAAATAAAAATGACGCCTCATTATATATTATTACCCCTCCACCTCCTCCCGCATTCTTAATTTCACCCCGATAATCTCTTTCATTTTCATTTTTAATTTCCCGTTCAGAAATCAATTCCTCTCATTCATCCTGAATGCGTCATTACCCAATGGCTGAACTTATGGACGTTAATTCGTCCGGGCTGGGAATTGCTCTTTAAAAATATGAACCGGGCTGTCACACAACCACAATTCAGGGTGCCGCTGAATGTTCTCGCTGACCCGTTAAAACCGGAATGCAGAATCGGGATGTGACCCGTTTATTTCATTCGTTGTCGTTCTGATGAGAGGAAAATTCATGAGAAAACCCATCTACCACGTATTTGTCACCCAGGAAGGCCCGCCTGATATGCAGGGCGAAAAAAACACCTACTGGAACAGGGTTGGCGTGGCATTTGCCCATAACGGCAAGCCCGGCCTGAATATTGTCCTGACACCCGGTATTGCGGTTTCCGGCAAACTGGTCCTGCTTGAGCCACGGGAGGATAGCAATCTGCCACAGAGTGCGGAGCCCGGCGAAACGGCGCTTTAACCCTTCTTTATTACTCCTTACTCCGCAGCGTGCCGGGTCAACTGACTGTGCACGTTGCCTTCAATTCCGAGGCCATCATGCTCTCCACCACTGCCTTTCTGGCGGCGGCCATGCAGTGTGCCGCCAGCATTCATCCGTCCACTGCGCTCGACGTGGCACGGGTGGAATCCGGTTTTAACCCTTATGCCATCGCCGAGATTGTCCCGAAGGCCACTCGCTCCCTCGAAGATCACAATGTTATCTCCCATCAGCCCGCCAGCCGGGACAAAGCTGAGCTCATTATTCGCCGCCTCGTGACACAAGGCCGCCGTTACTCTGTGGGGCTGATGCAAATTACCAGCACCAATTTCCGTCACTACGGCGTGACGGCCTTTGACCTGCTTGATCCCTGCACCAATTTGTCTGTTTTTGAACGCATTCTCAGCGACTGCTACCAACGTGGCGGTTCTCTTAAAAGAGCGTTGAGCTGCTATTACTCCGGCAATTTCCGTACCGGACAACAGCCTGAAACAGCTTTTTCCGGGACCAGCTATGTGCAGCGGATGGGTTATGTTTCGGCGTCTCCCCGTTATGCCGTACCGGGCACCCGCGAGGATAAATCCACAACGCCGACTCACCTGGAATCCATTCCTGCTAATAAGCCATCCCCTCCCCGTGTGATCTGGCCGGGGACCGTCGTCCGGGGCGTCCCCGCAAAACTCCGTCAGGGGAAAAGCGCCATCGCACAGACCTCCGCGCCGTCAGTACGTCGCAGCCTATCTCAGTCACCCCGTGAGGAAGAATAATGACACTTTTTCGCAAGCTAAAGACCGCTGTCAGTGCTGTTTCCGTAGGTGTGCTCATGGTTTTTTCTACAACCCCGGCGTTTGCCGATGGTTTCACCCGCGCAAATACCGTGATGGAAAAAGTCTCCACCGGCCTTCATGGTCTGGCGGCCATCACCATCACCGTGGCCGTGATCTGGGTGGGTTACAAGACCCTCTGGAAAGGCGAAAGCCTGTCTCAGTGCGCCTACATCATTATTGGCGGGATCCTGATTGGCGGGGGCAGTGAGATCGGCGCGCTGCTGATGAGCTGAGGGGTCATCTATGGCAAATCTGCTCAAAGCAATGAAACGCCCGGCGGCATTGTGGGGGGTGCCGATGGTGCCCCTGCTGGGTGTCACCGGTATCACCATCATCGTCGCTGTCTGGACTTCCGTCGCTTTCCTTGCCCTGCTCCCGGTTGAATTTCTGGTGATGAAATCCGTCACCCGGAATGAACCCATGCGGTTCAGCCTGAGTGCCGTCTGGCTCAGGAGAAGAGGAAAACCGTCAGCAAACCGTCTGTGTGGCGCATCAACATTTATGCGCGTCGATCATGATGCTGGGGATATCACGGAGTGTTTCAACGCGATTAACCTGAATCAGTGTGCCACTCTCAGGAAGTACATTCCTTAATCAT
>OJJJ01000424.1_pt1 | contig 21643 bp, 13 predicted proteins | sample 1596311 | NCBI WGS metagenome assembly OJJJ01 (sample SAMEA4350140, study PRJEB24818) | metagenome | biome: human; feature: gut; material: faeces | place: Denmark | collected 2013-09 | reverse complement strand
AAATCCGTTCCTTAGGGTTCAGTGGTTCGAATCCACTCTCCTCCACCATTATTGGGGTATAGCCAAGCGGTAAGGCAACGGACTTTGACTCCGTCATGCGTTGGTTCGAATCCAGCTACCCCAGTCAGATGAATACGCAAAAAAAAACAGCAAGTAGTCTTGCTGTTTTTTTCGTTATTTAACCATTATTTTTTTGGTTTGAGGAAGGGCTATAAGTTGAAGATTTTTTTTATTTGCGATACGCTAGTAGTAAAGTATTCGGGAGATGAAAACACATGAAATTTAAACTGAATCTAAAAGAAAAAGTAACGGAAGTTGCAGAGCATGTCTATGACGTTGTCAAAAAGGAAGACTATGCGATTCGTGTGGCTCCAAAAGGAATCAAAGTAACAAAACAGCGTAAGACAAAAGACACGATCAAATGGCGCGCAAAAAATCATTGATACGAATCACAGAAACATTTTTTTATTAAAGGATCCACCTTGAGAAGCACTTGTGCACAGCACGGTGCTTTTTTTGTTTTCTTGAAAAATAAAAATGAAGAAATAATTAACGATAGTTTACTAATTCGTCAGCTTGTCATCACCGATCGTTTTGTATGCTTTGTTATATTATTATAGGCTGTTTTTCCTAATTGAATTTAAATAATCAAAAAATAAAATATTTTGATGTAAATTACCTTATATAAGGCGATAATTTATCGATTTTCGAGATAAAATAGGGAGGTTATTTGCACAAATTATAAGTTTTATATTGAGTATCTGTTATCATATGGTACTATTACTTTATAACTGAAGCGCTTACAGATAGGTTTAGTATATTCGGAACCCAATAATTAGATCAAAATGAATAATAGCAGAGTGTATCTTTTCTGGTATTGCAGCGAAAATTAACAACCTAAGAATCAAAGAGAGAGTTTAAACAATGTACCACAGTGAGTAAAAGAATTATGAGAATTTTCCGATAATAATTTAAAAACGACGGCTCGTTAACATTTATCGTTTCTCAGCGTTACGATTAGAGGGTGAAGGAAAAGACTCTGGTTAAACGTTTACGTAATACGTACGTAAACGTTTAACTAAAAAAGATTGCCTAGCGCTTAAGGAAAGTTGTCCCATTTCCATTAAGAAATAAAAGACAAAATAAAATTGAGGAGTGTTTTGTATGAAAAATAGCAAAATAGTAAAGTCGGTCTGTTTGTTCTCCAGTGTATTTATTTTGGGAGCGTGTAGTAACTCGGATGATCAAGAAACCATTGGTTCTGGAAATCATGCAACACAAGGGGAAGAAGGGACTCCTGCCTGGCAAGAAGAAGAGATCGATCTGGTTTTTGCCAGCCGCTATTATGGGGAAGAAAATAGCGAAAATCCAATGTGGTTAAATATCGAGAAATTTATGGAGAAGTATCCGAACGTCAATGTTATTCGTGATGCGCAATTTGCCAATGGTGAAAATGGAAACTTTGAACAATTGGAAATGCTGAATGCCCGTGCACAAGACAATGACTTACCTGACATTTATTTTTCGCCGATGTCTGCTGAAGTTTACGATCGTGAATTTACGCTTGATTTAACCCCTTATTTAGAAGCAGATGATGAAGCGCAATGGATCTCTGAGAACGCAATGGAGTTTTTACGTACCCATGACGGAGAAGAAATCTATGGCTTGGCGTGGCAGTCTGTTTCTCAATATGTGTTAGTCAATACACGGCTCCTAAGAGAAAACAACATTGCGATTCCAGACTACAACTGGAGTTATGAGGAGTACGAAAATCTTCGAAGTGAAATTGCAGTTCTAACACCAAACAGCCCAATCTTTCCAGGTGTTGTCGGATTTGGTGAAATAGGTCCAAATTACTTTGATGATATTCCCAATGGTTGGAAAGGATTCAATATTGAAACAGAACGCTGGGACTTAGCTAGTGCAACTAATTTTGGTGAATATTATGAGCGATTTGCCCGCGAGGCAATCGAAGGGTTGCATTTTTATGATCTGAGCGAAGAGGAAAGAGTAGCAAAAGTCGGCAACTTGAGTTGGGCGTTTGGTGATGGCTTACAAGTGTTAGATAGTGGCTGGTTATGGGCGTTAAGTGGCGATGTTTCTGAATTGATCGAAACGCGGGATATGGAGATCGATATTTACCCAATGCCTACTGCTCCTCGTGGTGAAACCTATATTCCAGGTTACTATGATACCTTCAGTATCTCTAGTCAGTTAGAAGATGATCCTGTGAAAGCGCAGGCGGCATTTGAGCTATTGAAGTGGTTGACTTATGGTGAGGAAGGATTGCTGTCAAGATGGGCATTGATCGATGAATATACAGGTCTTCCAGAAGATGCACCACTACGAGCAGAAGATCGCTTGATGGACTTTATTCAAGGATGGCCAATCACGACCAATCCAACGGTACTAGCAAATCATCCATTGGTAAAAGGCTTCGATGAAGAGAGCGGATTAGCAAACTACAATTTTGCTGCCTTTAAAGAAGAAGCATTCCAACAACAGCTTTCAAACCCAGTGGCTTACCCAAGACAGATGCCTGGATTCTCTAATGTTCAAGGGGATGTCGATCCTTGGGAAATCATGCACCAAATCAAAGATGAAGGTGTTCGCTACAGTGACATTGCAAGCGAATGGGATCGCAGAATCAATGAACAGATCGAAGAATACTTACGACAATACAATCGATGATCACTATAGTCAATACCTACCTTGTTATGGTCATTCGAACCATAACAAGGTTTCCTTGCATCAAAAAATGAGTGATAGGTTGGGATGCTATGACGAAGAAGAAAAATAGAAGGACGGTCAAAATCGCCTGGTCGATCGTAGTAACGATTGCGATTGTATTCGCAGCAGCTCTTTCTTCCCAAAACGATAGTGGAGGGGAGCAAGAAGCAGAGGGGAATGAAGTAAGGGCTACTGAAGAAGTAATGGCTTTCTCCTATGAAGCGGACCACTATTATGCGATTGCGATGAGGCGAGCGAAAGAAGGGCTTGAGATTCCCCTTGAGGAAGTGACCAATCAAGCGCCAGAACGCACAGGTGGCGAATTAATTCCTCCTTCTCAGAGTAAAAACTATGAGGGCCATGTCACCAGTATTCAAGCTGGGGACAAAATAGTGTTTGACATCAATGTGCCAGTCAGTGGTTTGTATGAAGTATGGATGGATTATCGTGTAGATGAGCAAACATTTTTAAATCCAGAATTGTCATTGAAAATCAACGACACCAGTCAATTTAATGAGATGAATGCATTGACGTTGCCGCTACAATGGCAGCAAACAAATGATGAAGCCGCTATTCAATTTGACCGTTATGGCGATCAGCTTCAAGTACGATCAGAACTAGCTGGGGAGTGGGCGCAACAACCATTGAAAGACCCAAATCATTTTTTTGCAGAACCATTGAAGTTTGAACTTGAGCAAGGCGCGAATACCTTTTCTTTTGAGGTAAATGAAGGGGTTCTTTTGCTAGGAGATATCATTATCAAAAATACGCAACAATCGATTCCCTCGTACGAAGAATATCTTGCGTTGCATGAAGGAACATCAAGTCAAAATGAACAACAATTGTTGACGATCGAGACGGAAGCGCCTTTGACAAAAAGTCGCAGAAGTATTCGTGGGCAATATCTCCGAAACCCAGCATTGAGCCCTTATGACTATCAAACTCGATTATTGAATGTATTAGATGGTGCTTCTTTTTCAGAACCCGGAGACAAGGTGACGTATCTTTTTGATGTAGAAGAGAGTGGTTTTTATCAGATCACCTTCAAGTATTTACAAAATATGAATAACGGAATGCCTGCTAGAAGACGAATCGAGTTGAATGGCGAAGTTCCATTTGAGGAAATGCGTACCTACACTTTTGATTACGCAAATAAGTGGACGCATGAAACCCTAAGTGATACTGAGGGGAACGCGTATATTTTTTATTTAGAAGAGGGACAGCACACGATGTCTCTTACGATTGATAGCACGTTAGTAGCAGCACCCTATCATGAATTGCTTGCATTACTGGGAAAAATGGATGCCATTGGTGCAGAAGTCGTGCGCTTGACGGGTGGTTTGGTCGATCGTCAAAGAGACTGGCGGATCGAAACTTATTTCCCAGAACTCAAAGCTTCATTAGCAGAGATCCTAGAGGGATTAGAAACACAAAAAGAAGTGCTTATCGATTTATTTGGCAACGAAAAATTGCCCATTTTAACTGAATTAGCCGTGGCTATCTCAATGGTAGAGAGTTTCTATGAACAGCCTGATACTTTGCCGCATTATTTGACCCGTTTTAATCAAGGGTATTCTTCCGCATACGGAAGGATTCAATCTGTTCTGCCCACATTGATCACTAGTCCGTTATCAATGGATCGCATTTTCATCCACGATGCCAATGCGGAATTACCAAGGGAACGAGCTGGGATCTTTACTACAGCCTTCGAAGGAGTTAAGGCATTTATTTATACCTTCATCAATCCAAGATATAGGCAAGTCAATGAAACTGAGGGAGAAGCAATTGAGGTCTGGGTCAATCAATCACGATTGAACTTGGAGATCATCCAGCGACTGGTTGATGAAGAATTCACACCAAAAACAGGAATCCAAGTGAACTTATCTTTGTTACCAGATGAACAACGAATCATTTTAAATAATGCTGCAGGAAGTGTACCAGATGCTGCTCTCAGTGTCAGTCATGGGATGCCGTTTGAGCTGGGTTTGCGAGGGATCATCGAGGATCTTAGTGCATTGGAGGGATTTGACCAGCTTACTGCTGATTACAATCCGAATTCCTTTACGCAATACATCTATGATGAAGGCGTCTATGCGATTCCAGAAACGCAAACAGTCAAACTGCTATATTATCGCAAGGATCTATTGGAGATGATCGGAGAAGAGCCGCCACAAACCTGGGAAGAAATGATCAGTATCATTCCTTTGTTGCAAAGATACGATATGAATATCTATATTCCTTTAGGATCAGATAGCTCACATAAAGGTTTCGACACGACGACACCTTTTATTTATCAGTACGGCGGCAGACTGTTTGATGACACAGGGAGTCAAACGGAGATTCATTTAGGCGGTGCCTATGAAGCGTTTGATTTTATGACTAGTCTATTTACGGTCTACAATATGCCCTTGACTACTGCACAATTTTATCAGAGCTTTCGGGATGGGAAAACGCCGATTGGGATCGGTGATGCGAACCTGTATGTGCAATTAAAACACGCAGCACCTGAAATCGCTGGACAATGGGGGATGATCCCAATTCCTGGTATAGAAAATGCAGAGGGAGAAATCGAGCGCTGGGACCCTACCTATGGTTCTGCATCGATCATTTTTAGCGATAGTGAGAAAAAAGCAGAAAGCTGGTCATTCTTACAATGGTGGAACAGTAGCGAAACACAGGCGACATTCTCCTATGATCTGCAGGCGACTTTGGGTCACCAATTTCTTTATCTGCCCGCTAATCTAGAAGGGTTCAAAGCAAGTGCTTGGCCGCAAGAATCAAAGCAAGTGATTTTAGACCAATGGCAATGGATTCAAACCACAGGCAGAGTTCCTGGAGATTATATTGTTGAAAGAGAGCTAAGCAATGCTTGGAACAAAGTAGTTTTAGATGGGGAAAATCCACGAATCGCCATTGACCATGCCGTCGGGATTATCGATAAAGAGTTGGAAAGAAAATTGAGGGAATTTGGGTATATCCAAGAAGATGTCTTGGTCCGACCTTTTAATGTCTCCGTATTAGAAACAATTGAAAGGTGGATACCAAGTCATGATGGGGATAACTAAATCAAGTCAAAAGACAACGAAAAAAGAGCATCGCTGGCTAGATCGTCTGTTGAATTCATCGTTTCTCTTTCTTTCGCCTTATGCACTATTATTCGGTTTACTGATTTTATTGCCTGTTTTAGTCGCTTTTATTTTATCCTTCACCTATTTCAATACCGTTCAATTTCCAGAATTTATTGGTTTTCAAAACTATATTGATTTGATCATGGGGGATACGATCTTCTTGCAAAATGCACTGATGAATACGATCTTGTATGGGGTGATCGTCGGTCCAGTAGGCTATATGTTGGCTTTTTTCCTCGCGTGGAATATCTCGCAAGTCACGCATCGGATGCGAACCATATATACGGTGATCATTTACTCGCCTTCAATTACGGGCTCTATTATGATGGGAACGGTTTGGCGCGTTTTATTCAGTGGCGATGAGACTGGCTACTTGAATCATTGGCTTTTAGAATGGGGGATCGTTCGAGAACCGATTCAGTTTTTACAGCAGCCTACGATTTTATTTGTCATTATGATTTTTATCGGGATTTGGAGTAGCATGGGAGTCGGCTTTTTAGCCATGTTAGGTGGTCTATTGAACATCGATCGTTCACTTTATGAAGCAGGAAGTATTGATGGTGTGAAAAATAGATGGCAAGAAGTTTTCTTTATTACAATTCCTTCTATGAAACCTCAAATGTTGTTTGGGGCAGTCATGGCCATCGTTGGCACGTTTAACACAGCCGGATTGGCGGCGGCTTTGAGTGGTGGAAATCCACCTCCGCAATATTCCGGTTGGTTGATCGTTGATCATGCGCAAGACTTTGGCTTTACACGGTATGAGTTAGGCTATGCGTCAGCCGTCACAGTTGTACTACTACTTATTGTGGTCCTATTTAATCGTGTCAGCTATAAGCTGTTTAGTGAAAACTAAAATTATTATCTAGAGAGTGGTGAAAAGATGTCGAGTCCCGTTAAAGTGAATCCACAACGATTTCATAAAGACCAAACGAAGATCCACGTACTTTTGATCTTCGTTTCACTGATCATGGGGTTACCAGTGATCTTTATAATTAATCATGCATTTAAACCATTTACCGAGTTATTTGCTTATCCGCCGACTTTTTTTGTTCGGCAGCCTACATTAGAAAATTTTCAGCTCTTGACCAATTTTTCCAATCAATCCGGTATCCCAATGAGCCGTTATTTGTTCAATAGTTTATTCGTAGCGTTCACGTTGATTGTCTTGACGTTGTTGATCAGCTCCTCCGCTGCCTTTGCACTATCTAAGCTGCATTTTAAAGGCAAGAAGACCTTTAACAAAATCAATACTTTGGCGCTTATGTTTGTGCCTGTTGCGGTGGCGATCCCGCGGTTTTTGATCATTGTTCAATTAGGACTTTACAATTCGATTTGGGCACACATTATTCCAATGTTAGCAATGCCTGTCGGTTTGTTTTTGTTGAAGCAGTTTATTGACCAAATCCCAGATTCCTTGATTGAAGCGGCCAAAATGGATGGGGCAAGCTTTGCTCGAATTTATTGGAGTATCATCATGCCGATGATCAAGCCCGCGCTGATCACGGTTTCATTACTGACGTTTCAGTCGGTGTGGGGCAATGTAGAATTTTCCGCTATTTTTATGGATAGTGAAGCCATCCGAACGCTTCCTTTTTACATGTCGACTCTTTCTTCACAAACTGGAAATGTTGTCGCTAGTGCAGGAGTGGAAGCGGTCGGGGGGCTCATCATGTTTGTACCGAATTTGTTATTGTTTATCATTTTGCAAAATAAAGTCATGAATTCGATGGCACATACGGGGATCAAGTGATATGAAAAAGAAGACGATGCTTATTTTATTGGCGCTGCTCTTGGCAACTTTAGTACCGGAATCAGTTCTTGCCCAAGAAGTACCCTATTTCACCTTCACTACAGATAGTGAAAATTACTTTCTACGGACGCAAACGGCCTATACACCTGCAAAAGAAATCACCACCTTTGATGGGCGATCCTTTGTCGAACCTAATCATGTTTTCGTTGATCGCGAAGACAATGTGTACATTTCTGATACAGGGCTGAATCAAGTCATCATTCTTGATAAAGAACTGTCTTATCAAGGAACTTTAGCTAGCGAAGAATTGGTTGAAGTGCAAAGTACCTTCGTCACAGATGAGATTATTTACGCAGTAGATACGAGCCAAAATAAAATCTTTTTATATGACAAAGAGACGCATGAATTCTTACAAGAAATCGGTACGCCAGACGCACCCGTATTCAATGAAGGTTACCCTTTCTTACCGACGCATCTAGCGGTCGACATGCGAGGAAACCTCTATATTCGAGGCTCTGAATCAAGCAACGGCTTGATCATGCTGAATCGCGCTGGAGAGTTCGTTACCTTCTTTGGTGCCAACCCTTTAAATGTTCCACTGTTAGATCAGATTCGTTCTTTCTTTTTAACAGAAACGCAGCAACAAGCAATGGAAACTGTTTTTCCAAATATTATCGCTGATGTGAGTATCGATCAAAAAGGATTTGTTTATACGGTGACTTCTTCATTGGCAGCGGGAGCGATAAAAAAGTTTAATGTCGCAGGAACCAATTATTTTCCGGATGATCTGTTGGGGGAATTTAATATGGAAAGTATTTGGGTCGGTCAACAAGACAGCGTCTATGCCGTTTCCTCAGATGGTTGGATCTATGAATATGATGCGCAAGGACAGTTGCTCTTCGTGTTTGGAGGCAATGATGTGATCTCTAGTCGTTTCGGGATTTTAAGTCGTCCTACCAGTATCGCAGCCACCTCAGACAATGAACTGATCATCGTCGATCAAGGAGCATCTTCCTTGGTAAAGTATGAACGTACTCGTTTTACAGAAGCGGTTCATCAAGCCATGAGTAGTTATCAGCAAGGGGAATACCGAGTGAGCCAAGAGCTTTGGGCGTATACCTTGAATTATAATTCCGTTTTCGATAACGCACGGATTGGATTAGGCAATGCCTATTTACGAGAAGGTGACGCTCAGTCAGCTTACCAGGAATTTATGAGTGCTGAGTTTACCCCTGGAATATCGGCGGCTTTTTGGGAAATTCGGCAAGATTGGCTGAGTGCCAATTTAAATACCTTGTTTGTCCTGATGATGATTGGCTTTCTCCTATGGAGCATATGGCGATTGTTAAAGAAATTTAGTCGCCGTTCTCTTTCGTTAAGTCATAAACTTCAATGGGTGAAAAAGTACAAACTTGTCGATAATTTCTTGTTTATTTTTGAGTTTCATCAAGCGATTTTTGATGGAATCTATACGATCAAACGTCGCAATCGGGTATCAGTGTTTTTCTCTATGATTCTCTTTTTTCTCTATATTGTTTTGTTTCTGAGCTATCATCAATGGACAAATGTAATTTTTGTAGCAAACAATCAATATCTATTATATGAACTAGCACTCCTCATTTTTTTAGTCTTATTATGGGTAGTATCAAATTATTTGATTTGCTCGATCAATGATGGGGAAGGTACGTTTATCCAAAGTGTCAATGGAACTGCTTATGCGATGACACCACTATTATTTGTTTTTCCAGTCGTTATTCTTTTGAGTAATGGTCTTACCTTAGAACAAAGTGTCTTTTTCTACCTTCCACAAGCAGTTACAGGACTTTGGATCTTATTTCTACAATTTTTTGTGATCAAAGATCTTCACAACTATGACGTAGGCGAGACGTTTTCGATCATCTTTAAAAGTATTTTTACCATGTTGATTATTGGGCTATGTGTCTTTGTCCTGTACACATTAGGTAGCCAGCTTGTCAACTTTATTCTAGATGTGATAACTGAGGTGAGTGCCCGATGAATAAAAAATGGCTGACTTATATACTAATTTTACCAGTAATTGCTTTCCTAGTTGTTTGGCTGATCAGTCCGAAAGAAGAAAAGCCCATAATCGAGCCGATAATGAACGATTTTCAGGCAGTGACAGTTAACACAGCAGCAAAAGCTTCTGAGGAAAGCTATGATGTACCGTCTGAAATTCCAGCTTCTTTTCGGTTAGTAGCTGAAAATGAGCAACTGATGTTGTATGTCGAAGAAGAGACGGCGGCTATCATCGTCTTTGACAAGGTGAACGGCGAGCAATGGACTTCCTATGACTATCAAGCAGATTATGTTGAGATGCAATATAGTCAAGAAATCGTCAATTATATCAAGTCTGGTGTTTCAATCGTTACGTATGATCGCGCAACACCAGGACGACGGACACTCATGGATTCGGGTGTCACGAAAGAATACCAATTTCATGAGAGTGGTTTTGTTGCCAGTATTGATTTTACTTCACAAAAGATTCGTTTTGAATTGAGGGTCAGTATTCAAGGTGGCGATCTTCTTGTTCATATTCCCAAGGAAAGTGTTGAGGAGTACAATGAGCATCTCTGGCAGCCAGGAAACAATAATATTTCACTGAATCAACTGATCTTGTATCCATTTTTCGCTAGTACAGAAGGTGAAGAAACAGGGTATCTAGTTGTACCCGATGGTCCAGGGGCAATCATTCGCCTAGATGAGACCCCAAGATCTCTGGTCGGGTATTCTGCCCCTGTTTATGGCTTAGATCAGGGGTATGAAGACAATCCTCGAGGAGGTGCCTACCCGTCAAAGCCAATTGAGCTTTTGACGTTACCGATCTATGGAGTGATTAAAGAAGAGAACACCGCTGGCGTGTTAGTTATTTCTGAAAACGGAGAAAGCTATGCCACGTATAACTATCGACCCAAAAATACAGATACGCATTTTTATCAATCCTATTTTACTTATACCTATCGTACCGCTTATTCACAATTTCAAAGTCGGATCAATGAAGATCAACATATCTTAGGCTTTCAAGAACTTCCCAATGATTTTGATGTCGTGCAACGCTATGTTTTCTTGCGAGAAGATGAGGCGAATTATGTTGGTCTGGCAAAAAGTTATCGAAGCTTTATTGAACAGATTGGAGAGACCAAAGAAAAAGCGACACCTGTTCAATCGATGCCTGTGAAAATTGATTTCTTAATGAATGAAGTAAAGCTGGGAAATTTGGGGATTGAGGAGGTAGCGCTGACAGATCATCTGCAAGCACAAGCAATCACAGAGCAATTACTAGAAAGTGGCATCGATCAGTTAACGGTCACTGCTAAATCGTTTTTACAAGATCGCTGGGCATATGGCATTGGCCCGCAAAAAGACCTAAAGAATAACCAAGACTTTCAAGCGCTGTTGGCAACCTTTGATGAGCATGAGATCGCTTTTAACTTTTATGTGGATTATACGAAATCTTATCATAATGCAAGCAATCAGCAAACGTATAAATTAAATAGGAACGATTTTCAGATTTTTGATCCAGAAAAGGCAACCCTCAATTATATGAATAGTCCTTACTCCTATGCTTCATCATTAGAGAAGGACTTAACGACACTCGCTGAGCTTGAGGGCGTGAGTCTGGCTTTGGCTGGTTTCGATCACAATTTGTTTACTTTTTTTGAAGACCGTCAGATCCATAGCAGCCTGGTGACGATGACAAGTGTCAAACAGTTGCTTGAGCGATTGGAGGAAGCTGAGGTAGCAGCGAATATGTATCGACCAAATGCGTATCTTTTCCCTTACCTCGATGATTATTATGATACGCCTATCTATTCTTCAGGGTTTGTTTTTATTGATGAAACGATTCCATTGTTGCAACTGATTTTAAGTGGACAAGTTGAGATGTATGCCACCTATCTGAATAGTGTTTCCCATGACCAAGATACCCTTTTGCGACTGATCGAATTTGGTGTTTATCCTGCATTCGTCTTGACGGGGGAACCAGCATACAAAATGAAAGGTACCGGTGCGAGTGCAATCACTGTTTCTGAATATGAGTATTTAGCAGAACGAATCACCTTTTATTATGAGGCAATGAACGAAGCCTTGGCAGGTGTCAGAGGAAGTGAGATGATCGGCCATCAACGCTTAGCAGAGGGGGTCGTTCAAGTAACCTATGCCAATCAAAAGACACTAACGATCAATTATAATGAAACGACCTTTGATACAGGGGAAGTCACAGTAGAAGGAAAGGGGGTCGTTGTTCGATGAAATTATCCATGCAAAAGAAAAAGAAGTTAACAGGGTTGCTTTTTGTCAGTCCTTGGATCATTGGGTTTCTGACGTTAGTCGCCTATCCGCTTAGTCGAACGATCTTCTTTAGCTTCCATAACGTCTCCTACGGGATTCGTTCAGGCTGGCGTTATAATTGGGTCGGTTGGGAGAATTATGACCGAATCTTGTTTCAAGATATTGACTTTGTGATCGCCTTGCAAGACTTTTTTGTGGCTACCTTATTTCAGGTACCCGTGATCATCGCCTTATCCGTGATTATCGCCATGCTATTGAACCAAAAAATCCGTGGTAATTGGTTCTTTCGTCTGATCTTTTTTCTACCTATTATCATCTTAAGCGGCAAACTGATGACCATGATCAGTGAGTATGGTGGAACAGGAATTGTGGCGAATCTCGTGATTCTCGATATTTTAGAACTTTTTATTCCTTCACAAGCGGTTGTTCTACTGATTGCAGAGCTATTTGAAATGATTGCGCAACTGCTATGGTATTGTGCAGTTCCAGTATTGATTTTTCTAGCATCCTTGCAAAATGTCAACCCGAGTATCTATGAAGCTGCATCGATCGACGGCGCCTCTTCTTGGGTCAGTTTTTGGAAAATCACTTTACCGATCATTTTTCCGTTGATCAATGTCGCTGTCGTGTTTATAGTCGTTTTTTTAGCAAATTTCGAAGCAAATCCAATAGTTTCCATTATATTAGAATCCACTTATGACGGGGCTAGAAGAGAAGGCTATGCATCAGCGATCGCTATATTGTACACACTGTTCCAATTTTTAATGATTGGTATTTTGTATACGATCATAAAAGAGCGCAAGAAAAGTAAGGCGGGTTAAGAACATGATGATACGACGAAGAGGAAATACCCATAGAATGAAAAAAATGATACTGGGAACGAATGTTACAAATGGTTTACTAGGGAAAATCGCCATATATGCAATCTTGATCGTGCTGAGTTTTGTCTTTATCTTTCCCTTGATCAATATGATAACGGTTGGATTGATGTCAAATTTAGATTTGGCAGATCACTCGATCGAATGGATCCCTTCAGAATTTTATTTAGACAATTTTCGTCTGACCTGGCGAGCGTTGCGATTGCCAGGGAGTTATTTCACTACTGTGCTGGTTGCAGGGGTCTCCACCGTGTGCTTGATGCTCTCATCTGCGCTGATTGCGTATGGCTTAGCTCGCTTTCAAGTTCCCTTCAAATTTCTGATCTTTTCATTGCTTTTATTTACCTATCTAGCACCCAAAGTATTGTTTTTTATTCCGCGATACCAACTCTTTACCACGTTTGGGTTAAGTGGAAATATGGGTGCGTTGATCTTCCCAGCTCTAATGGGGCAAGGGGAACAAGCAGCTTTATTTATTTTGATCTTCTATCAGTTTTTCAAAATGATTCCAACGGCATTAGAAGAAGCCGCCTTTCTAGATGGTGCAGGAGCCTTTAAGACGTTTTATAAGATTGCCTTACCGATGGTGAGACCTGCATTTGTAATTGTCGGGATCTATGCTTTTGCGTTGTATTGGAATGAAACGTTGTTGACTTCTTTTTATCTTGAAGGAAATATTCAAACCACACCTATGCTACTCAATTCATTGGAGAGTCAATTTAACAATGTCGTCAATAACACGGCGACCCTAGGCGATCCGGGAACCAATCCAAATCTTAGTTATACGGAGGCAGTGGCATATTCGGGAACGATCTTGAGCATTTTTCCCCTGATATTCTTCTATGTTTTTGTTCAGAAATGGTTTGTGGAAAGTATCGACAAGTCAGGAATCACGGGAGAATAAGCGGCAATCGTAGCTCTATTTTCTCTTTTATTCTTGCTTTGACGATAGCTAGAGGACGTTTTTACTTCTTCTAACTATCGTTTTTTCTTCAATATTTGTTAGAATAGAAGAGAAATAAATGGCTATGAATGCTAATGAGATAAAAGTAGCAAGCTTTTTCATTTGATCAGAATCAACGGATACTAAAGCACACAAAAGGAGATTTGAGATGGCTGCGACTATAAAAGATATTGCTCGAGAGACGGGCGTTTCGATTGCCACTGTTTCGAGAGTGCTGAATAATATTGGCGGGTATAGCAAAGAAGTTGAAGAGCGAGTCCTTTCGGCAGTTAAAATGCTAGGATATCGCAAAAATGAGACTGCCATCAGTTTAGTGACCAAAACAACTAAGACGGTGGGAATCATTATGCCAAATTCTGATACTTCTTTTTATGTGAAAATCATTGAAGGAATTGAAGAAGAAGCACACGCAAGAGGATTTAGCGTGATCGTGACCCATGCAGGGATCGGGGGAGAAGGCTTCCAGAAGAGTTTGGATCTCATGGCTGAACGTAGAGTGGACGGCATTATTGTGTTTTCCATTTTTTTATCAAAGTACGATTTGGCACCAATCGAAAGCTTGAATATCCCGATTGTACTCGTCTCAAGTACGGACACAAACAACAAAATTCCTTCCATAAAAGTGGATGATTATTTGGCAGCGTATACGGCGGTTGACTATTTGATCAAACAGGGACATGCGAATATTGGGCTGGCAGGATTAAGCTATGATGATGAGAATACGAGTGTACCGAGGATCAAGGGGTATATTGATGCCTTAGAGAAGAATCAGATCCCCGTTAAAGAACAATTTATTGAGTATGGGTACTTTGGTTTTCAATCTGGGCGACGAGCAATGAGTGCGTATTTGGAAAGAAAAGAACCGATTACAGCGGTCTTTTGTGCAAGTGATGAAACAGCATTGGGAATCATCTCCATTTGTTACGAAAACCATATCGTCGTACCAGATGATCTTTCAGTCGTTGGTTATGATAATTCCCGTATTGCCGCAATGGTCAGTCCGCCACTGACTACCATTTCACAGCCCTTTCATCAGATGGGAAAACGGGCTTGTTTGAAACTGCTTAATTGTGTACTTAATGGGAAAAAGATCACCTCAGAGATCATCCCTTTCGAATTGATCGAACGTAAATCAGTAAAAAAGAACCGTGAAAAATTGCAAGAAACCCGTCCCTGAGAGCAGATGATCAGGGCGGGTTTTTCTGTGGAGGAAGAAAAGACCATGTGTATGTTATCAAGGGAAGATTTAATGCTTTTTACACGAGTGAGATAGTCAGTGAAGGGAATGGTGATGCTTTAGCAGTTATTCCTCAATTTCAATCCCCAAGACAGTTAGGTGACCGTTTGCCACTAGTTTGATGACGAGTTTTGCTAAATGGTCGGCGTGCATCGTTGTTTCTGCCGTTAGCCACCAATGCAGCGTGCCAACAAATATTGAGGTCATATAATCAATGATGAAATCTAAGGGCACTTCAAGATCGCCTTCTGTGATCTTCAAGGTTGAAAAGATCTCTTGATACCGTTCCGTTAAAATCAGCCCCAGTTTTTTACGAATGATCTCAATGGCAGAGGCATCCATGATCGTCAAATAAAAAGAGCGATTCTTTTGAATGTGTATAAAAAGTTCGGTCATGGCCGCTTCGATTTTACGGATCTTGATTCGATTGCCTTGAACGAAATCTTCAAAGTCAAGGATCGAGGTAAAAGATTCGACGGCCAAGTCAAATATTTTTTCATACAAGTCTTGCTTGTCTTTGTAATGGGCATAGAAGGTCGCGCGGTTGATCATGGCTTCGTCTGCGATATTTTGGACAGTCACTTGCTCGAAGCCTTTTTCTTCAACTAAGCGAATAAAGGCTTCAATAATGTACTTATTGGTTCGTTTGACACGTAAATCCAATTTTTTCATATTGTGAATTTCCTTTCAAAATAAACGACAAAAAACGTCTAATTGTTGTTTATCCCACACCTTCGTTGGAATTGTTTGTTGAATTATCAATTAAAAGAATTACAATGAACATAAGTATTATAACAAACGGCTTGTTAGATAATCAACAAAGTGTTGTTTAGATGGAGGCAACAAATGAAAAAATATAAGGCGGGCATCGATGTCGGTTCAACAACGGTCAAGATGGTTCTGTTAGATGAACGCAATCAAACGTGTTTTTCAAGGTATGAACGACACTATGCAGACATCCAAAAGGCAGCGGAAAAAATTATTAAAGAAGCGCAAGCAGTAATCCAAGATCAGCCAGTTGCGCTGGCGATTACCGGATCAGGCGGAATGGGGCTGGCAGAAGTTTTGCGGATCCCTTTTGTCCAAGAGGTCATCGCTTGTACCAAAACAGTCGAGACAGTGATCCCAGAAACGGATGTGGCGATCGAATTAGGCGGTGAAGATGCGAAGATCACCTTTTTTGAAGGTGCGTTGGAGCAGCGGATGAATGGCAGTTGTGCCGGTGGGACCGGTGCGTTTATTGATCAGATGGCGGTTTTATTGAAAACGGATGCCAATGGGGTCAATGAGCTAGCCAAGGGATACCAAACCCTTTATCCGATTGCCTCACGCTGCGGGGTCTTTGCCAAAACTGATGTGCAGCCGCTGATCAATGAAGGAGCGGCAAAAGCGGACATTGCTGCGAGTATTTTTCAAGCGGTGGTCAATCAAACGATTGCTGGCTTAGCAGCTGGTCGTAAAATCAAAGGCAAGGTAGCCTTCTTAGGCGGTCCACTGACGTTTATGTCGGAATTGCGTCAACGATTTATCGATACGTTGAACCTGCAAGAAGCAGATATCATTTTTCCCGAGAATCCAGAACTGTTTGTGGCGATGGGGGCTGCACTTTATGCAGAAGAAGCGCAGCAGCTTTCTGTACTATGCGACCGCTTAGCCAATGAAGAAGACGGCACACTTGCGCCAACAGATACGCTAGATCCTTTATTCAAAGACGAAGCAGAACTGGCTGCTTTTCGTGCCCGCCATGCCCAAGCGGTTGCTGCAGAAAAACCTTTGTCGGAGCATAAAGGTGCTGCTTATTTGGGTATCGATGCTGGATCAACGACAACGAAAGTCGTCTTGATCAATGATGCAGGGGATTTGTTGTTTTCTTTTTATGGCAACAATGAAGGCGAGCCGTTAGCGACAACGATGGCGGTTTTACAAGAGCTTTATCGTCAGATGCCTTCTGACGTTTACATCGCAAAGTCAACGATCACAGGGTACGGTGAGCATCTGATCAAACATGCACTGAAGGTCGATATCGGTGAAGTCGAAACGATGGCCCATTACAAAGCTGCTGAACATTTCCAGCCAGGGGTTGATTTTATCTTGGACATTGGTGGGCAAGACATGAAGGCGATGACGGTCAAAGATGGCGCGTTATATTCGATTCAATTGAATGAAGCCTGTTCCTCAGGATGCGGCTCCTTCATTGAGACTTTTGCCAAATCTATGAATCAGGATGTCAAAGAATTTGCGCTGGCAGCGACAAAAGCCCAAGCGCCGGTTGACCTGGGTTCGCGTTGTACCGTCTTTATGAACTCAAAAGTCAAACAGGTCCAAAAAGAAGGAGCCTCTGTTGGCGACATTTCGGCTGGCTTGTCTTACTCGGTCATAAAGAATGCTATCTATAAAGTGATCAAGGTTCGGCGCCCCGAAGATCTTGGCGAGAAAATCGTCTGCCAAGGAGGGACTTTCTATAATGAAGCGGTTCTGCGCGCCTTTGAATTGATCAGCGGCCGTGAAGTCGTACGACCATCGATCGCTGGCTTGATGGGCGCTTATGGGGCGGCGTTGATCGCGTTAGAAGAAGCGGCGATCGACGATGTCAGTACGTTGTTGTCTCCTGCAGAAATGGCCGATTTTCAAGCAGAAAAAGAATTTACAAATTGCGGTCTTTGCGAAAACAATTGTTTATTAACGGTGACCCTCTTTTCGGATGGTCGAAAATTCATTACGGGGAATCGTTGCGAACGTGGTGCGCGGATCAAAATCAAAAAAGAAGACCGCAAAGTCAATCTCGTGGATGAAAAATACCGCCGCTTGTTCAAGTACCGTTCTTTGCGTAAAAAAGATGCCCTCCATGGGGAAATCGGCTTACCAAGAGTGTTGAATCTTTATGAAAATTATCCGCTATGGCATACCTTTTTCACCCAGTTAGGGTTTCGAGTAACCTTGTCGCCGCGTTCTAATAAAGAACTATATGAGCAAGGGATCGAAACGATTCCTAGCGATACCGTTTGTTACCCAGCCAAACTAGCCCATGGACACATCCAAGCACTGATCGATCAAAACATACCGTTGATCTTTTATCCAGGAGTCATTTTTGAGCGAGTAGAGAACACTGCCGCTGAAAATCATTTTAACTGTCCAATCGTACAAAGCTATCCAGAAGTGATTCGTAACAACGTCGATGCGATTCGTGAAGGGGCGGTTGACTACCGCTGTCCATTTTTAAATCTGGCAGATGAAGCCTCAATGGTCAAAACCTTAATGGGGACGTTTCAAGATTTTGGTTTTTCTGAAGACGAAATTGTCCAAGCGCTGCGCAGCGGCTTCGAGGAACTAGATCAGTTCAAAGCAGATATTGCGCAACGGGGAGAAGAAACGCTGCGAATGCTGATGACGACCAACCAAAAAGGGATCGTTTTATCTGGAAGACCGTATCATTTGGACCCTGAAATCAACCATGGGATAGCGGAAGTCATTACCCAAGAAGGCTTTCATGTACTGACCGAGGACAGTATTGCTCATTTAGCAAATGTCGGCGATCTGCGGGTCGTGGATCAATGGGTCTATCATTCACGGTTGTATGCGGCTGCACGAGTGGTGGCGAAAAACAAGCAGTTGGAATTGGTTCAATTAAACTCCTTCGGCTGCGGGATCGATGCAGTGACCACCGATCAAGTCGAAGAGATCATGGCGCAATATGGCAAGCTGTATACGGTGTTGAAAATCGATGAGGGTGCAAACCTTGGAGCGATTCGGATTCGGTTACGTTCCTTGAAAGCAGCAGTCAACGAACGGGATAAACAGCACTATGTTCCTAAAAAGCAATACGAGGAACCAGCAAAGATTATTTTTACCAAGGAAATGCGCAAGCAGCACACGCTCTTATTGCCGATGTTGAGTCCCATCCATCAAAGCGGATTAGTAGATGTCGCTTTGCAGGCTTCTGGGTATCAAGTGGTCTGTCTGCCCAGTGAAGATCGAGAAGCAGTCAATGTCGGTTTGCGCTTTGTCAATAACGATGCCTGCTACCCGGCCATCATTTCCATTGGACAGCTGGTAGAAGCGTTACAAAGCGGGGAATATGACGTCGAAAACACCAGCGTATTGATGACCCAGACGGGCGGTGGGTGTCGCGCAACGAACTATATTCCCTTGTTACGTAAAGCATTGAACGATGCAGGATTTCCGCAAGTACCGGTGGTATCTATTTCGATGGGCAATACGGGTGTTGAATCAAATCCTGGCTTTCGCTTTACCTTGCCGATGATGAAACGCTTGGCGGTGGCATTTTTATACGGAGATCTCTTTGAACGAGTCGTTTATCGCACCCGTCCATATGAGCAAGAAGCAGGGGCTGTCGATCGGCTCCACCAAGAATGGCTGGAAAAAATTGCCAAAAATGTCCGCAATGGCTCCTTCAGCCTCTTTAATCGCAATATGAAGAAAATCATTCAAGACTTTGATCAAGTGCCGTTAAATGCTATCAAGAAGCCACGTGTCGGTGTCGTGGGAGAGATTTTAGTGAAGTATTCACCGACTGCCAATAATGATGTCGTTCGCCTGTTAGAAGCAGAAGGAGCGGAAGCGGTCGTACCAGATATTGTCGGCTTCATGAATTATTCCCTCTACAATCAGATTTGGCGCTACGAGCATTTGGGGATGGCGAAGAAAAGCAAAATGATCGCTGATTTTGCGATCATGGCGATTGAACGGCTCCAAAAACCAATGGATAAAGCGTTGCGGGCGTCAACGCGCTTTGAGGGCATTCATTCGATCTATCAGCTTGCCGAGCAAGCGAGCGAGATTGTTTCCATCGGCAATCATACGGGAGAAGGCTGGTTCTTGACCGGTGAGATGATCGATCTGTTGGAAAATAATGTCAACAATATCATTTGTCTGCAACCATTTGGCTGCCTGCCTAACCATGTAGTAGGAAAAGGCGTCATGAAAGAGCTGCGTCGCCAGTACCCACAGGCGAACATTGCAGCGATTGATTACGATCCAGGTGTTTCGATCGTCAATCAATTGAATCGCATTCGCTTGCTCATGGCAACTGCCAATAAAGCGTTGGCTGAATAAATTCTCAAGCCAGCGACCGAACCAATTTAAAAGCAAAGAGACTGCTCTTGTTTGGACAATTTGTGATAACTTCTTTTTCTGCCTATAAAATGGGGAAAGAGTTCGCACAAATTGAGAAAAACTGAGCAGTTTTTGCTTTTTTTATTAGCTATTTAGGTATATACCAGTTATAATAGGAGGGGAACGGAGGAATGTGTAGTGGTGGAAAAATTACCTGTTTATATCCAGATTCATGATCAAATCAAAGCCAATATCGAAAACAATACATACAAAATCGGGGATCGTCTGCCTTCAGAACGGGAGTTGTCAAAACAATTCGGCGTGAGTCGCATGACGTTGCGGCAAGCGATCCAAACCTTAGCGGATGAGGGGATTCTTGAGCGCAAAATCGGTTCTGGCACTTATGTGGCTCGCCAAAAAGTACAAGAGAAAATGACGGGCACGACGAGTTTTACCGAAATTATGAATTCTCTTGGTCGTAAGCCTTCCAGCAAAGCGGTCGCTTATTTCTTGACTGCACCTAGCTCCAGTGAGATGGAAAAGCTGCAATTAGAAGGACACGAAACGATTTTACGGATGGAGCGGATTCGGTATGCGGATGATGTGCCGATCTGTTTTGAAGTAGCGAGTATCCCTGAAAAGTTTATTCATGACTTTAGCAAGGAGGAGATCATCTCTTCCCTCTATAAAGTGTTGGAAGAAAAAGGACAGCGGAAAATTGGCGGCGCTTCGCAAACGATCTCAGCTATGGTCGCTTCCGAGCAAATTGCTGATTACTTACAAATCAAACGCGGCGATGCGATTTTACGTATGCGGCAAATCACTTCATTTGAAGATGGACAACCATTTGAATATGTGCGCACCCAATATGTCGGCAATCGTTTCGAATTTTATATGGAAAAATAAGCTGCCTGAGACGGCTGGAAACAAAAAAGACGCGAAAAAGCCGAAAGGACACTGCGAGCATACGTGCTGTTGCTCCGCATCGGTCAATTTCGGTTTTTCAACGATTGGGCGTTCCTGCATTCGCTGCAGCAAGCGGCATTAGAGTCCGGGCTTTGAGGAAAAGAGCAAACCTGACAGGTGCTTGTCCTGCATAGTTACTCGGTTGGCTCCTCGATGAGGCGCTCTACATATTCGGTCTTGCCTTTGTTTAGCTGCACTTGCCCTTGCAGCAAATCAATCAAAGCGGCTTCTTGGTCGGCAAGCGTTGCTTCGGGAATCATTAAGGTAACAACGATTTTCTCGGTATAAGCAATGTCTTTTACGTAAATGTTCTGCAGTTCTAAATAGTTTTGCAGCTTACCTAAAAGGGGATAATCAATGGTCAATGCAAGCTCTTGATGCAAAACGCCTTCGACGATTCCCACCGCCTTGATGCCAGCGGAAGCTGAACTGGAATAAGCGCGGATCAATCCGCCAGCGCCAAGTTTCGTTCCACCAAAGTAGCGGGTAACGACAGCGACCATATTGATCAAGTCATTTTTCTTCAATATTTCTAAAATCGGTACTCCAGCGGTGCCGCTAGGTTCACCATCATCACTGCTGCGTTGGATCTCATGGTTTTCACCC
>OJJJ01000423.1_pt1 | contig 21701 bp, 12 predicted proteins | sample 1596311 | NCBI WGS metagenome assembly OJJJ01 (sample SAMEA4350140, study PRJEB24818) | metagenome | biome: human; feature: gut; material: faeces | place: Denmark | collected 2013-09 | reverse complement strand
GAAAGACAGCGAAAACCCTACCCAGCGCCGGGGCGCGAAGTTCTGGCCGGTTGTGGCGCAAATCGTGGTGCTGGATGCCGTCTTTTCGCTGGACTCGGTCATCACCGCTGTCGGGATGGTGGACCATCTGGCCGTTATGATGGCCGCAGTGATCATCGCCATCACGTTGATGGTTATGGCGAGCAAGGCACTGACACGCTTTGTAAACAGCCACCCGACCATCGTTATCCTGTGTCTGAGCTTCCTGCTGATGATCGGCTTTAGCCTGGTGGCAGATGGTTTTGGCTTCCACATTCCAAAAGGCTATCTGTATGCCGCGATTGGCTTCTCGGTGATGATTGAAGCGCTCAATCAACTGGCGATTTTCAACCGCCGCCGCTTCCTCTCCGCGAATCAGACCCTTCGTCAGCGCACCGCCGACACGGTAATGCGTCTGCTAAGCGGACAAAAAGAGGATGCCGAGCTGGACGCCGAATCCTCTGCGATGCTTGCCGACCAGAGTGACAACCCGCTCTTTAACCCGCAGGAGCGGCGGATGATTGAGCGCGTGCTCAATCTGAACCAGCGCTCGGTGAGCAGCATCATGACCTCCCGACACGACATCGAACATATCGATCTGACCGCGCCGGAGGCGCAAATTCGAACCCTGCTGGATAAAAACCAGCACACCCGCGTCGTCGTAACCGGTGGTGAAGAGGAGGAAGAACTGCTGGGCGTGGTACACGTGATCGACCTGCTGCAACAGCAACTCCACGGCGAGCCGCTTAATTTGCGCGCGCTGGTGCGCCAGCCACTGGTGTTCCCGGAGGCGCTGCCGTTACTCTCCGCGCTGGAGCAGTTCCGCAACGCGCGCACGCACTTCGCTTTTGTGGTGGATGAGTTTGGTTCCGTTGAAGGGCTGGTGACGCTGAGCGACGTGATGGAAACCATCGCCGGTAACCTGCCGAATGAAGTGGACGAGATTGATGCCCGCCACGACATTCAAAAGAACGCTGACGGCACCTGGACGGCGAATGGTCATATGCCGCTTGAGGATCTGGTGCAGTACGTGCCGCTACCCCTGGATGATAAACGCGAGTATCACACGATTGCCGGTTTGTTGATGGAGTATCTGCAACGCATTCCGGAACCCGGCGAAGAAGTTCAGGTGGGGGAATATATGATTAAAACGTTACAGGTTGAGAGTCATCGCGTACAGAAGGTGCAACTGATACCGCTACGCACCGAGGATGAAATGGATTTTGAAGTGTAGGTAAAAACAAAACGGCAACCCCGTTGCCGTTTTTAGTGTTTGCACCCTCTCCCACAGGAGAGGGTATCAGGCCGCATCCCACACGCTCACAGCTTGTCTAACAGCTTCTTCACGTCTTTTCCGGTCTGGGAGTCTTTGTTGCGATCCGCCCAGTTGTTCAGCCGACGTTTTGCTTCATCCTGCAGATGCTTACGCAGGATCTGGTCTACCTGCAGACTGTAATTCAGCGCCTGCCATTTTCCATAGACGTTCAGCGGAATGGGTGTCTCTTTCAGGAAGTCCACCAGCTCACCCTCACCTTTCCAGCCGCCGAGCACGCGGACATTAAAGCGGGTATCTGCCGTCTCTTTGATGAGATCAAGCGTTCCCGTACCGGTTAATGCCAGCAGGGATGAGGTTCCCTGCATATCATCCAGAGAAAGTTGCCCTTTCTCCAGCGTCAGCTGGCTGGTAAAGCTATCAAGACGGGTTGCGCTGTCGTAATTCTCACTGGCCTTCACATTGCTGCTGCGTTCAACAGCCTGCTGCACCAGTTGCTGGAAGTTAAGCCCCTCCATGCGGGTATCTTTCAGCTCGACATGTGCCTGACCCTGCCAGTTATGACGGAACGCATCGGCATCAATCTTCATGCCGGAGAAGTCCCCTGCCAGCGTCAGTTGCCCCGTCAGTGCAATCGGGTAATTAAAGGCTTTGAGGATCGTACCAATCTCAACGTTTTCAAGACGCGGCTGGAACTCAGCGCTGGAAATATCTTTACGGACATCCAGCGTCCCCGGCAGAGACAGATGCCCTGCCCCCATCTTGCCGCTCAGTTCAGAGATAACCAGCAGACCATTGTGGTTGAACATCTGGCTGCTGACATCGGTAAAATCAATGCCACGCCAGCGAACGCTGTTGGCTTTCAGCAGAATGTCAGCCGTAAACCCGCGCAGCCCGTTGTAGTCAGGTTGTTCAAGGTTAGACGAGATAACCGGACGCGACTGCGCCATCTGGCTTTGCCCGGTCTGGGCAACATCGCTGTCAGCGGCACTGACCGGTTGAGGCGGGAGCAGGTTCTCCAGGTTCAGCTTATCGAACTGCAGATCAAAGACCCATTTCGGCTTTTCTTCGAGGGAGACGCTCGCCTGTCCTTTCAGACTGCTGTCATTGGCCTGCAGGTTGAGATTATTCAGCGCCAGCTGTTTTTGCTCTTCGCGCCACACAGCCTGCAGCGTCCCCTGGCCCACGATGCCTTTTGTCGGAAGATCGGCCCCCGACAACTGCCAGTTGAGCTGCTGGATATCCGCCGTCAGTTGATGCGGATAGTCTGAGGCGTTCACATTGGCATTCAGCGATAACGTCAGATCGCGCTGATCGCGGTTGACCCGCCCGGAGAATTCCATCGTGCCAATATGGTTCGCATCCTGCTCCATCTTCAGGTTGATGTTGCGCACGGTGATCTGCTCGTCGTCCTCATGCTGGAAGACCAGCACGCTGTCAGCGACTTTCAGGTTACCGATATCAAACGACCAGCCGGTATCAGAAGGCACATCAGGCAAGGTATTTTCGCGCGGGGCGACCGGAGCGTCCGCCTGACGGACAGCTTCCGTTTGCGGCGTAAGCTGGATCACCGCCCCTTTCAGCATCACCTGATCAACCTGCAGCTGGTGCGAGAGGAGCGGGATCAGCGCCACATCCAGACGCATGTTGTCCGCCGACACCAGCGGCTGGGATGCTCCTGGTGCAGTTAACGACATGCGGCCAGAAAGAATGCTAAGTTGAGGCCAGACATGCCAGCGCAGCGGCCCGTCCAGCTTAAGTTCATAACCACTGCGTGCTTCAACCTGCCGCACCATATACGCGCGAAAGTCATTCGGGTTAACCAGTAGCACCAACGCCGAAAGGCCAGCAACCAGCACCACCAGCAAAATCATCAGCGTTGTCAGAACTCTTCTCATGGCATCCTCAGTGGACTAACAATCAGTCTTTATCAATACGACTGGCGACCGCACCCTGCTGGTCGCGATATTTTGCGTCCTGGCGGCGGTTATAAGGCCGATCCGCTGGCCCCGTCAGGGGTTCAAAGCTCAGCGCACCAATCATCATGCCCGGACGCAGTGCCAGCGGCAGCTTACCGGCATTGAAGAACTCCAGCACAATGCGACCCGACCAACCTGGATCGATGCGGTGCGCGGTGACGTGCACCATCAGGCCCAGACGCGCCAGTGAGGAGCGGCCATCAAGCCAGCCAACCAGATCCGCAGGCAGCGTCACAGACTCAAAGGTGACAGCCAGCGCCAGCTCACCGGGATGAAGATAAAAGGCTTCGCCATCGTCGAGAACAATTTCGTCACTCATGACGCGATCCAGCGCAGCACTCACTTCATCTTTTGGCCCGCTAAGGTCAATAAACGGTGCCGTGTGGCCGCTGAACGTGCGGAATTTATTGCCCAGACGCACATCAACGGTAACGCCGTTAATGCGCTCCACGGGCGGTCGCGGGGTGATAGACAGGCGGCCTTCATCCAGCCAGGCTTCTATATCGCGGTCACAAAGACGCATGGCACTTTCTCCTTTCGTGCATCGTGCCCTGCAGCTTTACAGGCTCAGGGCAAAACCAGGTTATCTCTGAACGGTACACAATTCGCGCAGCTTATTCAAAAAACTGACTGATTTTCGCTTTTAAGATATCAATGGCGATACGGTTTTTACCGCCGCGCGGCACGATAATATCGGCGTATTGCTTGGAAGGCTCGATAAATTGCAGGAACATCGGGCGAACCGTTTTCTGGTATTGCGCCATCACCGAGTCCATAGAACGACCACGCTCGTTAACGTCGCGCTTGATGCGGCGCATCAGGCAGATATCCAGTGGCGTATCGACGAAAATCGAGAAGTTCATTGATTCGCGCAGTCGCGCGTCGGTCAGCAGCAGAATGCCTTCAAGGATAATGACCTTCTTCGGCTCAATGCGCACGGTTTCCTGAGTGCGGGTATGTTCTACATAACTGTAGACCGGCAATTCAATCGCCTGGCCGCTCTTAAGGGCTTCTAAATGCTGGAACAGCAGGCTGTGATCCATTGCATTTGGGTGGTCGTAGTTGGTTTTTACGCGCTCTTCCATCGAAAGATGGGATTGGTCTTTGTAATAGCTGTCTTCGGGAATAACGCCGATGTGCTCATCACCAACTTGTTCACGCAGTTCGCGATAAAGCGTACTGGCAATAAGACTTTTACCTGAAGCCGATGCGCCGGCGATGCCTATAATGACGCACTGATGAGACTTATCAGTCATAAATTTAGCGACCTGATTAACCTGGATGTTAAGGAAGGACGACGCCGGAGCGTCAAACGCGGCAATTATAGGGATTTCGCGGGCATGATACCAGTCGAATGCGCAGGTTATGCGAGACGCCCTGAAAAGTGGCTTTTGCTCCCTTAGCGAAATTTAAACGACCACTTTTTCAGCGTTTAACAGGATTTTTTTGCAGAGTAACTATTTAATAAGTCTATGATGTCAAATTCTGAGCAGTCGGCATATGAATTGTAAATTGTTTGTACTAGCATAAACCAAATTCTTAATTTCACGCGCCCGGACCTGGCTCCTGACGGCATGGCGTCCCTGGATAATGCGGTAATGAATAAACAATACCAGCGGGTTTTGGTTACTACCCCCCATCCTTTATTGCGACTTGTCTGCCTGGGGCTGATCACCTTCATTTTTACCCTTTTCTCGCTGGAATTAACCCGCTTTGGCACGCTGCTGGCACCGTTATGGTTCCCCACATCGATCATGATGGTGGCGTTTTACCGTCATGCGGGGAAAATGTGGCCCGGCATTGCACTGGCCTGTTCATTCGGCAATATTTTTGCTTCCTGGATGCTCTTTTCCTGGGAGTCCATCAACCTCACCTATACCTCGATAAACGTTATTGAGGCTTGTATTGGTGCGTTATTGCTACGCAAATTGCTGCCCTGGTATAACCCGCTGCAAAACCTCAACGACTGGATTCGCCTGGCAGCAGGCAGCGCCCTGATACCGCCGCTGGTGGGCGGCGTACTGGTTCATTTACTGGTTCCAAGCGCGGACCCACTGCGTAATTTCCTTGTCTGGGTGTTGTCGGAAACCATCGGTGCGCTGGCGCTGGTGCCGTTAGGCCTGCTGTTTAAACCACATTACCTGCTGCGCCATCGCAACCCAAAACTGCTGCTGGAAACCCTCGTCACCATGGCCGTGACGCTGGTGCTGTGCTGGGCGGCGATAACCTGGCTGCCGTGGCCCTTTACCTGCGTTATTGTCCTGCTGATGTGGAGCGCGGTGCGTCTGCCCCGGATGGAAGCCTTCCTGGTGTTTCTGGTCACGGTGATGATGGTGTCACTGATGATGGCGCGCAATCCTATAACCGTGACGCCGCAAAACCTTCTTGTGACGTTTAATGCTCCGTGGCTGCCATTCCTGATGATGCTGCTGCCCGCCAATATTATGACGATGGTGATGTATGCCTTCCGCGCAGAACGCAAACATATCACCGAGAGCGAAGAGCGTTTTCGTAACGCGATGGAATATTCCGCGATTGGTATGGCGCTGGTCGGCATTGATGGCCAGTGGCTGCAGGCTAACAAGGCCCTGTGTAACTTCCTCGGTTATAGCCAGGCAGAGCTACAGTCCCTCACCTTCCAGCAGCTGACCTGGCCGGAAGATTTGAACACCGATCTGGAACAGCTTGAACAACTGGTCAACGGGGATATCAACACTTACAGCCTTGAGAAGCGCTACTACACCCGCAACGGGGAAGTGGTCTGGGCGCTGCTCGCCGTCTCCGTTGTGCGCCATGCCGACGGCACTCCCCTCTATTTTATTGCTCAGATTGAAGACATTAACGACCTGAAGCACACCGAATGGGTTAACAAGCGTTTGATGGAGCGCATTACACTCGCCAACGAAGCGGGTGGGATCGGCATCTGGGAGTGGGATCTGGTGCCTGACATTATCAGCTGGGATAAGCGGATGTTTGAGCTGTATGAGATCCCGCCGCACATTAAACCCACGTGGCAGCTCTGGCACGAGGCGATAATACCGGAAGACCGGGCACATGCCGAACAGGTGCTCCGGGATTCATTGATGGCGAGGCTGCCGTTTAAGCTCGAATTTCGCATCCGCGTGAAGGAGGGCGTTCGCCATATCCGCTCGCTTGCGAATCGGGTGCTGAATAAACAGGGCGAGGTCGAACGTCTGCTCGGCATTAATATGGACATGACCGAGGTTAAGCAGCTTAACGAGGCTCTGTTCCAGGAAAAAGAGCGTCTGCACATTACCCTCGACTCCATCGGTGAAGCGGTACTCTGTACCGATATCGACATGAACGTCACCTTTATGAACCCGGTGGCCGAGAAAATGAGCGGCTGGACGCAAATCGAGGCAATGGGGCAGCCCATCCTGAAAGTGCTGCACATTACCTTTGGTGAGAAAGGCCCGCTGATGGAAAATATCCACAGCGGTGATATGTCCCGCGCTGATATCGAACAGGATGTGGTGCTCAACTGCCGCAACGGCGGGTGCTTTGACATCCATTACAGCATCACCCCGCTCAGTACGCTGGACGGGCAAAATATCGGTTCCGTTCTGGTGATTCAGGACGTCACCGAGTCACGCAAGATGCTGCGCCAGCTGAGCTACAGCGCGTCGCATGATGCTCTCACCCATCTGGCCAATCGCGTGAGCTTCGAGAGCCATCTCAAACGCCTGCTACAGACGGTTCAGGAGACGCGTCAGCGTCATGCGCTGGTGTTTATCGATCTCGACCGCTTTAAGGCTGTCAACGACACCGCAGGCCATGCTGCAGGCGATGCCCTGCTCCGTGAACTCTCCTCGCTAATGCTCACCATGCTGCGCTCCAGCGATGTGCTGGCACGTCTCGGCGGTGATGAGTTTGGCCTGCTGCTGCCGGACTGCAATATTGAAAGCGCGCGCTACATTGCGGGTCGTCTGATCCACGCCATCAACGATTATCACTTTATGTGGGAGGGTCGCCTGCACCGTATCGGTGCCAGCGCGGGTATCACCCTGATTGACGACACCAATTATCAGGCAGCAGAAGTGATGTCCCAGGCCGATATCGCCTGTTACGCCTCGAAAAACAGCGGTCGCGGCGTGGTGACGGTTTATGAACCCCAGCAGGAAAGAGTCCACAGCACGCGCAGCATGATGTCGCTTGATGAGCAGTGGCACATGATTAAAGACAACCATCTGATGATGATAGCCCGCAGCGTCGCGTCCCCTCGCATCCCGGAGAGCAGCAACTTCTGGCTGATCTCATTACGCCTGTGGACCAGCCAGGGCGAAGTTCAGGAGGAGCACGCCTTCCGCGCCGGACTGGCAGAGCCTGAACTGCTGCATGCGCTCGACAGACGTATTTTCAGTGAGTTTTTCCGCACTTATGCAACACAGGTCGCCGCGAAAGGCATGGGCGTTGCGCTTCCGCTCTCTGAAGCCGGTCTGGCCAGCGTCACGCTGGTTGATGAACTGCTGGATCTGCTGGAGAAAGGCCCATTACCGGGGCGTCTGTTGCATCTGATGATCGCCGTCGATGTGCTGAGCAACCCGGATGAAAACGTCCAGCAAAGCCTGCAAAAACTCCGGCACGCGGGCTGCCGGATAATATTGAGCCAGGTAGGGCGCGACATGAGCGTCTTTAACCACCTCAGCGCCAACATGGCCGATTATCTGATGCTGGACGCGGAAATCGTGAGTAATGTCCACGGGAATCTGATGGATGAGATGATGGTCACCATCATTCAGGGGCACGCTCGCCGCCTGGGGATGAAAACCATCGCCGGACCGGGCAATCAGCCCATTATGATGGACACGCTCTCCGGCATCGGCATCGATTTTATTTATGGTGATACCATCGCCGAACCACAGCCGCTGGAATTACTGCTGAACACCAGCTACTTCGCCATCAACTGAGGGTGACCAGCCCTCGGTGTACCAGATATGTAAAAGCGCATAAGAGCGCCACGGCTGCCAGCGTTCGGCGTAACGACGGATCTGTGCGGGCGTCATGCCGCTGAAGCGTTGTTTAATCAGGTAGTCATCCGGCAGGAAAACATCTTTCGCCTGCCAGCCGCGCAGGGCCAGATAGCTGGCGGTCCAGCGCCCTATTCCGGGACGCTGCTGTAGCGCTTTCATACCCGCGTCGATGTCCGCAGGCGGTGAAAGGGGAAATGTCCCGTCGACCACCGACTGCGCCAGATAAATCATCGACTCCGCACGTTTTACCGGCATCCCGAGTGCTTTTAACGCCAGCGGATCGGCGACAGCCAGCACCTCCGGTGCAGGGAAGCACATATAGCCCGGAGAATCCTTCACCGGTTCACCGTACAGCGCCACGACTCGCGACGTCAGTTTCGCCGCCATCGCCACACTGACCAGTTGCCCGAGTATAGCCCGCACACCCTGCTCCCAGGTATCCATTGCCCCCGGCAAACGTAAGCCAGGCCGCGCCGCGCCCAGTTCGCCCAGCGCGACTGAAATTTGTTGCGGATCGCAGGCGAGATCGAACAGCCGTTCGAGACGGGCAAGGCATGTTTCAGCGACGGGAAGTAACCCTGGGCTGAGCGTCACATTCAGCGTGCGGTTGATGATATCCGGCGTCACGCGGCATATTCCCTGATGCCCGCCAACGGCGAAACTGCGCTCGTAGTAGTCATCCGTCACGGTCTCGACCCCCGCTACCGCACGCGCGCCAAGAAAACCAAACATCCATTGCCAGTCGTAAGGGGGTTGCCAGGTCAGGGTATACATCGCTGCTCCTTCTGTGTTCTCCACAGCATAAACCGAAAGGCCTTGTTTCGCCTTGCTTTCATATTCCAGTTGTCGCCAGGCGGACATTTCGCTAAAGTCTCGCCCCTTCTCACCGGCATGGGGATGTAATGTGTTTATTGGATTCGACTACGGCACCGCAAACTGTTCGGTTGCGGTGATGCAAAACGGGCAACCGCAGCTCCTGAAAATGGAAAACGAGAGCACGCTGCTGCCGTCAATGCTCTGCGCTCCAACGCGCGAAGCGGTAAGCGAATGGCTTTTTCGCCATCATCAAATCCCGGCCACCGCAGCAGAAACCCAGGCATTGCTACGCCGGGCGGTCAGTTTTAACCGCGAGGAAGACATTGACGTCACGCCTTCCAGCGTGCAGTTCGGCCTCGCTTCGCTCGGGCACTACATTGAAGATCCGGAAGAGGTCTACTTCGTCAAATCACCGAAATCCTTCCTGGGAGCCAGCGGCCTGAAGCCACAACAGGTGGCGCTGTTTGAAGATCTGGTGTGTGCCATGATGCTGCACATCCGTAATCAGGCGCAGAGCCAGGTGCCGGAGGCGATCACGCAGGCGGTAATTGGCCGCCCGATCAACTTCCAGGGGCTGGGTGGTGACGACGCCAACCAGCAGGCACAGGGGATACTTGAGCGTGCCGCGCACCGGGCAGGCTTCCGCGACGTCGTGTTCCAGTACGAGCCGGTTGCGGCGGGGCTGGATTTTGAAGCCACCCTGACGGAAGAGAAACGGGTGCTGGTCGTGGATATCGGCGGGGGAACCACGGACTGCTCGCTGCTGCTGATGGGCCCACAATGGCACCCACGTCGCGATCGTGAAAACAGCCTGCTGGGGCACAGCGGTTGCCGCGTGGGCGGTAACGATCTGGATATCGCGCTGGCGTTCAAGAGCCTGATGCCGCTGCTCGGCATGGGCGGGCAAACCGAAAAAGGGATCGCTCTGCCGATTCTGCCGTGGTGGAACGCTATCGCCATCAACGACGTCCCGGCGCAGAGTGATTTTTACAGCACCGCCAACGGCCGCTTCCTTAACGACATGGTGCGCGATGCCCGTGACGGCGAGAAAGTCGCACTGCTGTACAAAGTGTGGCGTCAGCGTCTCAGCTACCGCGTGGTGCGTACTGCCGAAGAGAGCAAAATCGCGCTATCGGATCGTCCTGAACATGCGGTGTCGTTGCCGTTTATCAGCGATGACCTCGCCACGGCGATTTCTCAGGAAGGGCTGGAAACGGCGCTGACACAGCCACTGCAGCGCATTCTGGAGCAGGTGCAGCTGGCACTGCAGAACGGCAAAGACAAACCGGATGTCATTTACCTGACCGGCGGTAGCGCCCGTTCGCCGCTGATCAAGAAAGCGCTGGCAGAGCAGTTGCCGGGCATTCCGATTGCCGGAGGCGATGACTTTGGCTCCGTAACGGCCGGGCTGGCGCGCTGGGCGCAGGTGATGTTTGGCTAATGCCGCTGTGCCGGGTGGCGGCTTCGCCTTACCCGGCCTACAAAACCCTCGAAAGTAGGCCGGGTAAGCGAAGCGTCACCCGGCTACACTCAGACAATTCCAGACAGTCTTCCATATTTCCTCCATTTTTCTGCCGTGTTGCCTGACTAAACTAGTATCATTCCCCGAAGTGTTTCAGGATGAGAACGTATAACGATGAAAGGCAGTAACAAATCCCGCTGGGCAATCGCCGCTGGCATCATTGTGGTGGTCCTTGCCGCCGCCTGGTACTGGCACAGCCAATCCGCGAATTCCACTGCACCCGCAGGTGCCAGCAGCCCGTCACAACGCCCAACCGGGGGTGGACGTCACGGAATGCGCGGCGGTGCGCTGGCTCCGGTTCAGGCGGCGACGGCGGTGAATAAAGCCGTTCCGCGTTATCTCTCTGGTCTGGGCACCATTACCGCCGCTAATACCGTGACGGTGCGCAGCCGCGTTGACGGCCAGCTCATGGCGCTTCACTTCCAGGAAGGCCAGCAGGTTAAAGCGGGCGATCTGCTGGCGGAAATCGACCCAAGCCAGTTTAAGGTTGCCCTCGCCCAGGCACAGGGTCAGCTCGCCAAAGACAAAGCCACGCTCGCCAACGCGCAGCGTGATTTAGCACGCTATCAGCAACTGGTGAAAACCAACCTGGTGTCACGCCAGGAACTGGATACCCAGCAGTCGCTGGTCAGCGAGTCTCAGGGCACCATCAAAGCCGATGAAGCCGCCGTTGCCAGCGCGCAGTTGCAGCTCGACTGGAGCCGTATTACCGCGCCGATTGACGGCCGCGTCGGCCTGAAGCAGGTCGATATTGGCAACCAGATTTCCAGCGGCGATACCACGGGCATCGTGGTCATCACCCAGACCCACCCGATTGATTTGGTCTTTACCCTGCCGGAAAGCGAAATTGCGACGGTAGTACAGGCGCAAAAAGCCGGAAAAGGGCTGGTGGTTGAAGCCTGGGACCGCACCAACAAACAGAAACTCAGCGAAGGCTCCCTGTTGAGCCTCGATAACCAGATCGACACCACTACCGGCACCATCAAGCTGAAAGCGCGGTTTAACAATCAGGACGACGCCCTCTTCCCGAACCAGTTTGTGAATGCCCGGATGCTGGTCGCGACCGAAGAAAACGCGGTGGTGATCCCGACAGCAGCATTACAGATGGGGAGCGAAGGTAACTTCGTCTGGGTGCTGAACAGCGACGACAAAGTCAGTAAGCATCTGGTGAAAACCGGGATTCAGGACAGCCAGACGGTGGTGATCAGCGCCGGGCTTTCCGTGGGCGACCGCGTGGTGACCGACGGCATCGACCGCCTGACCGAAGGTGCCAAAGTCGAAGTGGTACAGCCTGAGAAACAGGGAGCAAAAGCCTGATGCAGGTGATGCCACCAGGCTCTACAGGTGGGCCATCACGCCTGTTTATTATGCGCCCTGTCGCCACGACGCTGTTGATGGTGGCGATCCTGCTTGCCGGGATTATCGGCTATCGCTTCCTGCCCGTCTCCGCACTGCCGGAGGTGGACTACCCAACGATTCAGGTGGTTACGCTCTATCCGGGTGCCAGCCCGGATGTGGTGACGTCCGCCATTACCGCCCCGCTGGAACGTCAGTTTGGCCAGATGTCCGGCCTTAAACAGATGTCCTCACAAAGTTCGGGCGGCGCATCGGTTGTGACGCTGCAGTTCCAGCTGACGCTGTCGCTGGACGTCGCCGAGCAGGAGGTACAGGCTGCAATCAACGCCGCCACTAACCTGCTGCCGTCTGACCTGCCTAACCCACCGGTCTACAGCAAAGTCAACCCGGCGGACCCGCCGATCATGACGCTCGCCGTCACCTCCTCCGCCATGCCGATGACGCAGGTGGAAGACATGGTCGAAACCCGCGTGGCGCAGAAGATTTCCCAGGTGACCGGCGTGGGCCTGGTGACGCTGGCGGGCGGGCAACGTCCGGCGGTTCGCGTAAAACTTAACGCCCAGGCCATTGCTGCGCTCGGCCTGACCAGCGAAACCATCCGCACCGCTATCACCAGCGCCAACGTCAACTCGGCGAAAGGCTCGCTGGACGGCCCGACCCGCGCGGTAACGCTCTCCGCGAACGATCAAATGCAGTCTGCCGATGAATACCGTCAGCTGATTGTGGCTTATCAGAACGGCGCGCCGATCCGTCTGGGCGATGTAGCAACCGTTGAGCAAGGTGCGGAAAACAGCTGGCTGGGCGCGTGGGCCAACAAACAGCAGGCGATCGTAATGAACGTTCAGCGCCAGCCGGGCGCAAACATCATCGAAACCGCCGACAGCATTCGCACGATGCTCCCGCAACTCATTGACAGCCTGCCGAAATCGGTCAGCGTGAAGGTGCTTTCCGACCGCACCACCAATATTCGCGCCTCCGTAACCGACACCCAGTTTGAGCTGATGCTGGCGATCGCGCTGGTGGTGATGATCATCTACCTGTTCCTGCGTAACGTCCCGGCAACCATCATTCCTGCCGTCGCCGTGCCGCTTTCTCTGGTTGGCACCTTCGCGGTGATGGTGTTCCTGGATTTTTCGATCAACAACCTGACGCTGATGGCGCTCACCATCGCCACCGGGTTCGTGGTGGACGACGCCATCGTCGTGATAGAAAACATCTCGCGCTATATCGAAAAAGGTGAAAAGCCCTTAGCCGCCGCGCTGAAAGGGGCCGGAGAGATCGGCTTTACCATCATCTCCCTGACCTTCTCGCTGATCGCGGTGCTGATCCCGCTGCTATTTATGGGCGATATTGTCGGACGTCTGTTCCGCGAATTTGCCGTGACGCTTGCCGTCGCCATACTGATCTCCGCGGTTGTCTCGCTGACGCTGACGCCAATGATGTGCGCCCGCATGCTGAGCCACGAGTCTTTACGCAAGCAAAACCGCTTCTCTCGCGCTTCTGAACGGATGTTCGAACGCGTTATTGCAGCTTACGGCCACATGCTGGCGAAAGTGCTGAACCACCCGTGGGCGACGCTTGGCGTGGCGCTGGGGACGCTGGCATTAAGCGTGATGCTGTGGATTTTCATTCCGAAAGGCTTCTTCCCGATTCAGGATAACGGCATTATTCAGGGTACGCTGCAGGCACCGCAAACCGTTTCATTTGCCAGTATGGCCCAGCGTCAGCAGCAGGTATCTGAGATCATCATGAAAGATCCGGCTGTGGAGAGCCTGACCTCCTACGTGGGTGTCGATGGCACTAACCCGTCGCTGAACAGCGCACGTCTGCAGATCAACCTCAAACCGCTTGATGACCGCGACGATCGGGTGAACACGGTGATTGAACGTCTGCAACAGTCTGTGGCGCGCGTGCCGGGCATTGAGCTGTATCTGCAGCCCATTCAGGATCTCACCATTGATACGCAGGTGAGCCGTACCCAGTACCAGTTCACGCTGCAGGCCACTACCCTTGAGGCGCTCAGCACCTGGGTGCCACAACTGGTGGCGAAGCTGAACACATTGCCGCAGGTCTCCGATGTGAGTAGCGACTGGCAGGATAAAGGCCTGGCAGCGTATGTGAACGTCAACCGCGACACCGCCAGCCGTCTGGGTATTACCATGTCAGACGTCGACAACGCGTTGTATAACGCCTTTGGCCAGCGGCTGATCTCCACTATCTACACCCAGGCGAACCAGTATCGCGTGGTGCTGGAGCATAACACCGACAACACGCCAGGGCTTGCCGCGCTGGACTCGGTACGCCTGACCAGCAAAGACGGTGGTATCGTGCCGTTAAGCGCCATTGCTAATGTGGAAGAGCGTTATACGCCGCTGTCGATAAACCATCTGGATCAGTTCCCGTCCACCACCATTTCGTTCAACGTACCGGATAATTACTCGCTGGGCGAAGCGGTGGAAGCCATTCTCTCTGCTGAAAAAGATCTGAGCTTCCCGTCCGATATCCAGACCCAGTTCCAGGGCAGCACCCTGGCATTCCAGGCCGCGCTGGGTAACACCATCTGGCTGATCGTGGCGGCAGTGGTGGCGATGTACATTGTGCTCGGCGTGCTGTACGAAAGTTTTATCCACCCAATCACCATTCTCTCTACCCTGCCGACCGCAGGTGTGGGGGCGCTGTTGGCGCTGATGCTGGCGGGCAGCGAGCTGGATGTCATTGCCATTATCGGCATTATCCTGCTTATCGGGATCGTGAAGAAAAACGCCATCATGATGATCGACTTTGCCCTTGCCGCCGAGCGCGAGCAGGGCATGTCGCCGCGTGATGCCATCTTCCAGGCCTGCCTGCTGCGTTTTCGACCGATCCTGATGACCACGCTGGCCGCGCTACTAGGCGCACTGCCGCTGATGCTGAGCACTGGTGTGGGGGCTGAACTGCGCCGCCCTCTGGGGATTGGCATGGTCGGCGGCCTGCTGGTCAGCCAGGTGCTGACGCTGTTCACCACGCCGGTCATCTACCTGCTGTTTGACCGTCTTGCGTTGTGGACCAAAAGCCGCTTCCCGAAACGTGAAGAGGAGGCGTAAGTGAAGTTTTTTGCCCTCTTCATTTACCGCCCGGTGGCGACAATCTTAATCTCTGTCGCCATCACCCTGTGCGGCGTGCTGGGCTTTCGGCTGCTGCCGGTGGCCCCGCTGCCGCAGGTGGATTTCCCGGTGATCATGATCAGCGCCTCGCTGCCGGGCGCATCGCCGGAAACCATGGCATCGTCGGTCGCTACGCCGCTGGAACGCTCGCTCGGGCGAATTGCGGGCGTCAACGAGATGACCTCCAGCAGTTCGCTCGGCAGTACACGCATCATTCTGGAGTTCAGCTTCGACCGCGATATCAACGGCGCAGCGCGTGACGTGCAGGCGGCAATCAACGCCGCGCAAAGTCTGCTGCCAAGCGGGATGCCGAGCCGTCCGACCTATCGCAAGGCCAACCCGTCAGACGCGCCGGTGATGATCCTGACGCTCACCTCAGATACGTACTCTCAGGGCGAACTTTATGACTTTGCCTCCACGCAACTGGCGCAGACCATCGCCCAGATCGACGGCGTGGGCGACGTGGACGTCGGCGGCAGCTCCCTGCCCGCCGTGCGCGTGGGCTTAAACCCGCAGGCGCTGTTCAACCAGGGCGTGTCGCTGGACGACGTGCGTACCGCTATCAGCAACGCCAACGTGCGCAAGCCGCAGGGGGCGATTGAGAACAGCAGCCATCGCTGGCAGATCCAGACCAACGATGAGCTGAAAACCGCCGCCGAATATCAGCCGCTGATCATTCACTATAACAACGGCGCGGCGGTGCGCTTAAGTGACGTGGCCAGCGTCACCGATTCGGTGCAGGACGTGCGTAACGCCGGGATGACCAACGCGAAGCCGGCGATTTTGCTGATGATCCGCAAGCTGCCGGAAGCCAACATCATCCAGACGGTAAACAGCATCCGCGAACGTCTGCCGGAACTGCAGGAGACCATTCCGGCAGCGATTGATCTGCAGATTGCACAGGATCGCTCCCCCACCATTCGCGCCTCGCTCGAAGAGGTGGAGCAAACGCTGATCATCTCCGTGGCACTGGTGATCCTGGTGGTGTTCCTGTTCCTGCGTTCGGGACGAGCAACGCTGATCCCTGCCGTGGCGGTGCCGGTGTCGCTGATTGGCACTTTTGCGGCCATGTACCTGTGCGGTTTTAGCCTCAACAACCTGTCGCTAATGGCGTTAACCATCGCCACCGGCTTTGTGGTGGATGACGCCATTGTGGTGCTGGAGAATATCTCCCGCCACCTTGAAGCGGGGATAAAGCCGCTGCAGGCGGCACTTCAGGGGACGCGTGAAGTGGGCTTTACGGTGCTCTCCATGAGCCTGTCGCTGGTGGCGGTGTTCCTGCCGCTGTTGCTGATGGGTGGCCTGCCGGGCAGACTGCTGCGCGAGTTTGCGGTCACGCTCTCCGTCGCTATTGGCATTTCACTCCTGATATCCCTCACGCTGACGCCAATGATGTGCGGCTGGATGCTCAAACGCAGCAAACCGCACTCACAGCCGCGCCGTAAAGGCTTTGGGCGTCTTCTGATGGCAATGCAGGAGGGCTACGGAAAATCGCTGAAATGGGTACTGAACCACACGCGCATCGTCGGGCTGGTGCTGATCGCCACCATCGGGCTTAACGTCTGGATGTATATCACCATCCCGAAAACCTTCTTCCCGGAGCAGGATACCGGGGTACTGATGGGCGGCATTCAGGCGGATCAGAGCATCTCGTTCCAGGCAATGCGCGGCAAGCTGCAGGACTTTATGAAGATCATTCGTGAAGATCCGGCGGTGGATAACGTCACCGGCTTTACCGGCGGCTCACGCGTTAACAGTGGGATGATGTTTATTGCCCTGAAATCTCGCGACGAGCGTAACGAAACCGCGCAGCAGGTGATTGACCGCCTGCGCGTCAAGCTCGCCAAAGAGCCGGGCGCGAACCTGTTTTTGATGGCCGTTCAGGATATCCGCGTCGGTGGGCGTCAGGCTAATGCCAGCTATCAATACACCCTGCTCTCTGACGATTTGGCCGCCCTGCGCGAGTGGGAGCCGAAGATCCGTAAAGCACTGGCTGCCCTGCCGGAGCTGGCCGACGTCAACTCGGACAGCCAAAACAACGGCGCGGAGATGGCGCTGACCTACGATCGCGAAACTATGTCGCGACTGGGTATTGACGTTGCCGCAGCCAACAGCCTGCTGAATAACGCGTTTGGTCAGCGCGAAATCTCCACCATTTACCAGCCGATGAACCAGTACAAAGTGGTGATGGAAGTTGATCCGCGTTATACCCAGGACATCAGCGCGCTGGACAAAATGTTTGTGATTAACAACGACGGCAAGGCGATTCCGCTCTCGTACTTCGCCAGCTGGCAGCCGTCAAATGCGCCGCTCTCGGTGAATCACCAGGGGCTTTCGGCTGCATCGACCATTTCATTTAACCTGCCAACCGGTTCGTCGCTCTCAGAGGCCAGCGATGCGATCACCCGCGCAATGACGCAGCTCGGTGTACCGTCCACGGTGCGGGGCAGCTTTGCTGGCACGGCGCAGGTGTTTCAGGAGACGATGAACTCACAGGTGATTTTGATCCTGGCGGCGATAGCCACGGTCTATATCGTGCTCGGTGTGCTGTATGAAAGCTACGTTCACCCGCTGACGATCCTCTCGACCTTACCGTCGGCAGGCGTGGGGGCGCTGCTGGCACTGGAGCTTTTCGGTGCCCCATTCAGCCTAATCGCGCTGATTGGGATCATGCTATTAATAGGCATTGTGAAGAAAAACGCCATTATGATGGTCGACTTCGCGCTGGACGCCCAGCGTAACGGCAACCTGACGCCGGAGGAGGCAATATTCCAGGCCTGTCTGCTGCGTTTCCGCCCGATTATGATGACTACCCTGGCGGCGCTGTTCGGTGCCCTGCCGCTGGTGATTTCCGGGGGCGACGGTTCCGAACTGCGCCAGCCTCTCGGGATCACGATTGTCGGCGGGCTGGTGATGAGCCAGCTGCTGACGCTGTACACCACGCCGGTGGTCTATCTGTTCTTTGACCGCCTGCGGCTGCGTTTTTCGCGTAAAACCAGAACCACGGTGACCGAGTAAATGACCGACCTACCCAATAACGTTCGCTGGCAGCTTTGGATTGTCGCTTTCGGCTTCTTTATGCAGTCGCTGGATACGACCATCGTCAATACCGCCCTCCCCTCAATGGCGAAAAGCCTGGGGGAAAGCCCCCTGCACATGCATATGGTGATTGTCTCCTACGTGTTGACGGTCGCGGTGATGCTCCCTGCCAGCGGCTGGCTGGCGGACAAAGTGGGCGTGAGGAATATCTTCTTCACCGCCATTGTGCTGTTTACCGTTGGCTCCCTGTTTTGCGCGCAGGCCAATACGCTCGATCAACTGGTGATGGCGCGCGTATTGCAGGGGGTCGGCGGCGCAATGATGGTGCCTGTCGGCCGTCTCACGGTGATGAAAATCGTCCCGCGCGAGCAATATATGGCGGCGATGACCTTCGTCACCCTTCCCGGCCAGGTGGGGCCACTGCTTGGGCCTGCGCTGGGTGGAATCCTGGTGGAGTACGCCTCCTGGCACTGGATCTTCTTAATCAATCTGCCCGTCGGCATCGTCGGTGCCATCGCCACCATGATGCTAATGCCTAACTACAAGATGCAGACCCGGCGCTTTGATTTCTTTGGTTTTATTCTGCTGGCGGCCGGTATGGCGACGCTGACGCTGGCGCTCGACGGGCAAAAAGGGCTGGGAATTTCGTCCCTGACGCTGGGGATACTGGTCGCCCTCGGAATCACCGCCATTCTCTGGTATTTGTGGCATGCCAGAGGCAACGATAAAGCGCTGTTTAGCCTGTCACTGCTTAAAAATGCGACCTACCGACTGGGTCTGTTCGGCAGCTTTGCCGGGCGCATCGGTAGCGGCATGCTGCCGTTTATGACGCCGGTCTTTTTACAGATTGGCATGGGCTTCTCGCCGTTCCACGCGGGGTTAATGATGATCCCGATGGTGCTCGGCAGTATGGGCATGAAGCGCATCGTGGTGCAGGTGGTGAACCGTTTTGGCTATCGCCACGTGCTGGTCGCCGCCACGCTGGGCCTGGCGCTGGTCTGTCTGCTGTTTATGGCCGTGGCGCTGATGGGCTGGTATTACGTCCTGCCGCTGGTGCTGTTCTGCCAGGGCATCATCAACTCCATGCGCTTCTCGTCGATGAACACCCTGACGCTGAAAGACCTGCCGGATGAACTGGCAAGCAGCGGTAACAGCCTGCTGTCGATGGTGATGCAGCTTTCAATGAGCGTCGGCGTCACCGTTGCCGGATTACTGCTCGGCATGTACGGGCAGCATCATCTCAGCGTCGACACGCCGGTCGCGCACCAGGTCTTTTTATACACTTATCTCAGCATGGCGGTGATTATCGCCCTGCCCGCTTTCATCTTCGCCAGAGTACCGGACGATACGAGCAAGAACGTCGTTATCCGACGCGGCAAAAGGAGTGCACCATGAAATTCTGGCGTCCCGGCATTACCGGCAAACTTTTTGTTGCGATTTTCGCCACCTGTATCGTCCTGCTGATCACCATGCACTGGGCGGTGCGGGTCAGCTTCGAACGTGGTTTTATTGACTACATCAAACATGGCAACGAACAACGGTTACAGGGCTTAAGCGACGCGCTGGGCGAGCAGTACGCACTCCACGGGAACTGGCGTTTTTTGCGCAATAACGATCGCTTTGTTTTCCAGATCCTGCGATCGCTGGAGCACGATACCGATGACGATCGTCCCGGCCCCGGTATGCCGCCTCACGGCTGGCGTACCCAGTTCTGGGTGATCGACCAGGACATGCGGGTGCTGGTCGGCCCTCGTGCGCCGGTACCGCACGATGGCATGAAGCGCGCGATCACCGTGAACGGTGCCCCCGTTGGCTGGGTCATCGCCTCGCCGGTTGAGCGCCTCACGCGCAATACCGACATCAACTTTGACCGCCAGCAGCGCCAGACCAGCTGGCTGATTGTGGCGCTCTCCACGTTATTGGCAGCCCTCGCCACCTTCCCGCTGGCGCGCGGCCTGCTTGCGCCGGTCAAACGCCTGGTGGAAGGGACACACAAGCTGGCCGCCGGGGATTTCTCCACCCGCGTGGATACCCGCAGCCAGGACGAACTGGGGAAGCTGGCGCAGGACTTCAACCAGCTCGCCAGCACGCTGGAAAAAAACCAGCAGATGCGCCGTGACTTTATGGCCGACATCTCCCACGAGCTGCGCACGCCGCTGGCGGTGCTGCGCGGTGAGCTGGAGGCGATTCAGGACGGTGTGCGGCAGTTTACGCCGGAATCCGTCGCCTCTTTGCAAGCCGAAGTCGGCACGCTTACCAAACTGGTGGACGATCTGCACCAGCTCTCTATGTCCGACGAAGGGGCGCTGGCCTACCAGAAAGCCCCGGTGGATGTCATTAACATTCTGGAAGTCGCCAGCGGTGCCTTCCGCGAGCGTTTTGCCAGCCGTAACCTGAAAATCGACCTCTCCTTACCGGACCGCGCCGTGGTATTTGGTGACAGAGACCGTCTGATGCAGCTCTTTAATAACCTGCTGGAAAACAGCCTGCGCTATACCGACGGCGGCGGCGGGCTGCATATCTCAGGCAGGCAGGAAGAGGGCCGTTTTATCCTGACCTTTGCAGATTCCGCCCCCGGTGTACAGGATGCGCAGCTGGAAAAACTGTTTGAACGTTTTTATCGCACCGAGGGCTCGCGCAACCGCGCCAGTGGTGGCTCCGGGTTAGGGCTGGCGATTTGCGTCAACATCGTCGAAGCGCACAACGGCACGATCCGCGCCGCCCATTCGCCTTTTGGCGGGGTTAGCATTACAGTAGAGATACCGCTGGAACGGGATTTATCGAGAGAAGCATGACCGAGTTACCCATTGACGAAAACACGCCACGCATCCTGATCGTGGAGGACGAGCCTAAACTTGGGCAGTTACTGATCGACTATTTACGCGCGGCAAGCTACGCCCCTGTGCTGATTAATCATGGCGATCAGGTGCTGCCGTATGTGCGCCAGACGCCGCCGGATCTGATCCTGCTGGACTTAATGTTGCCGGGCACCGACGGCCTGACGCTGTGCCGGGAAATTCGTCGCTTCTCTGACGTGCCCGTCGTGATGGTGACCGCTAAAATCGAAGAGATCGACCGCCTGCTGGGGCTGGAAATTGGCGCAGACGATTACATCTGCAAACCGTATAGCCCGCGTGAAGTGGTCGCCCGCGTGAAAACCATCCTGCGCCGCTGTAAACCGCAGCGTGAACTGCAGGCGCTTGACGCGGAAAGCCCGCTTATCGTCGACGAGAGCCGCTTCCAGGCAAGCTGGCGCAGCAAACTTCTGGATCTCACACCCGCTGAGTTCCGCCTGCTGAAAACCCTCTCCCACGAGCCGGGGAAAGTCTTTTCTCGCGAACAGTTGCTGAACCACCTGTATGACGATTATCGCGTGGTCACCGACCGCACCATCGACAGCCATATCAAAAACCTGCGCCGCAAGCTGGAAGCGCTCGATGCCGACCAGTCGTTTATTCGCGCGGTGTACGGTGTGGGGTATCGGTGGGAAGCGGATGCCTGCAGGATTGCGTAGTCTGCTGCGGCTCAATTCAGGCCGGGTCGGGCGTAGCCGCCCCCCGGCAC
>OJJJ01000422.1_pt1 | contig 21711 bp, 16 predicted proteins | sample 1596311 | NCBI WGS metagenome assembly OJJJ01 (sample SAMEA4350140, study PRJEB24818) | metagenome | biome: human; feature: gut; material: faeces | place: Denmark | collected 2013-09 | reverse complement strand
CGTATGTTCACTCAGAGACTTGGTATTCATTTTTCGTCTTGCGACGTTTAAGAATCCGTATCTTCGAGTGCCCACACAGATTGTCTGATAAATTGTTAAAGAGCAGTGCAACGCGGCTTTCGCTCACCGTTGCGAGGTCCCGTATAATACGTTTTCCTCATTCAGAGTCAAGCATTTAATTTCTGCTTTTCTCCGCAGGGTTCTCAGTGGAACCCCGCTGACCCGGCGGCTTGTAATCCGTTGTTCCGTGTCAGTGGAGGCGCATTATAGGGAGTTATTTCAGGCTGACAAGAGGAAATTTAAAATAACTTTCCGAGTGCGTATTATTTCACCAAAACTGATTAAACTGCCAGTTTTTCGAGCGTTTTGAAGCCATAACGCTGGAGGACTGGCAGTAATTGTTCAGCTTCAGGCGTCATTGCCATACAAAAGGCAATATTCTCGTCAGCTGATTTTGCGTCAGGTGCTTCATGTTCTAACAACCAAGCCGTGCGACGCGCAATCGCGGCACCGGAATCCACCAGTCGCGTCCCTTCAGGTAGAACCTGTAAAAGTTCTTCCTGTAATAGAGGGAAATGCGTACATCCGAGAACAACCGTATCCGGCGGTTCCGACATCCGCAACCATGGTCGCAGAATGCGGCGCAACTCATCCAGAGGAACCGCTTCTCCGTGCAGCTTCGCTTCCGCCAGCTCCACCAGCTCAGCGGAACCCAACATCGCGATCTGGCACTCGTTCGCAAAACGCGCAATCAACTCATGCGTATATGAACGCTTCACCGTCGCTCGCGTCGCCAACAGCCCCACTACACCGTTAGCCGTAAGGCGCGCCGCCGGTTTAATCGCAGGTACCACGCCGACGACCGGGAAAGCGAACTTTTCGCGTAACGCAGGGAGTGACACCGTGCTGGCGGTATTGCAGGCGATAACAGCCAGTGAAAGGGGGTAGCGCTGCTGAACAGCAGTCACAATCTCAACAACACGCTCGACAATAAATTCCTCGCTCTTCTCTCCATAAGGAAAGGCAACGTTATCGAAAGCGTATATATAGTGGAGATCCGGCAAGAGGTTGCGGATCTCATTGTAGACCGACAACCCACCGACGCCGGAATCAAACACCAGCACGGTGGGACGTGGATCAGAAGGTGTAGCTGCCAGACAAGGTGTATTCCCGTCCTGCAGTTGGGTAGCCATAAACTGTCTCGTAATCTTTATCGAACAGGTTGGCGATTTTACCACGAACTGTCAGCTGTGAGGTGATCGGATATGACACCGCCAGATCCCACAAACTCACTCCACCCATTTTCACCGGCTGGTAGGTAACATAGTCCGTGTCATAGCGAGTTCCCAGATATTGATACGTCAGACCCCAGTCAAAATCATAGACCTGCCAGTCGAGCTGATACTTCACTTGCTGTTTGGAACGACGGGCCAGCGGCTTGTCCGTAATCGCATTGCGCGAATCGACGTAGTCATAGCTCAGCGTATGCGCCAGCGGACCCGTATCGAAGTTCGCCGTTGCCTCAACGCCTTTAATCCGCACTTTCCCTTCGTTATAGTATTTTTCCGTATGGGTGTTGTAATCGATCATGTTATCGATATCGTTACGATACCCTGACACACGCCAGGTCACCCCTGCCGTTAGTCCTTCAAACGCCCCTTCCCACTGCTTACTCTCCTCTGGATTCAGATTTGAGTTGCCGTAATAGCCATGCAACTGTCCCAGATTAGGTGCTTTATAGGAGGTACCATAAGAAGCAATGAAACGATAACCGTCAATAAACGCCCATCCGGCGCTGGTTTGCCATGTGCCATGCCGACCAAACTGGGAGTTGTCGTCGCTGCGCGCCGCGCCTTCGAAGGTGAAATCGCCGAGCTGTTGCAATCCGGTCAGATAAAGGCCAGTGTTACGCTGATCGTAACCGTCCGTAACATACCCGGTGCCTGGCTCTGTGGTTTGCTTTTGCCAGTCTACACCTGCACCGACGTTGCCGTGACCAACCACCATACTGTTTGACCACTGCACGTTATATTGCTTCATCTCATCCAGGGTCGCCGACGAGTCATAGCGGCCATAATCTGGATCATAGTTGTAGTCTTTGCTGTGGCTGTAGCTGGAAACCAGCTGTGACTGGATTTGCTCGCCATTAAAGCGCAGTCCGGCATCCCAGCTTTGGCTGTAGAGCTTGCGGGTATCGAGAAGCGCCGACCCCGGAGAATAATAGGAGTCATAATTGGTGCGGTTATCATAGCCATAGCCGCGCACAAACCCGCTCCAGGTGTCGGAGAAATTATGTTCCAGCGCACCATACAGCGTCTTACTTAAGAAACCGTCCTTGTCGGGCTGCGCCTGTGCACCAGTGCTGCCGTAGGCGACAACGTCAAACCCTTTGGTATAGGCGTAATCCCCCATTAGCGTCACGCGCGTATTCTCACCGAGCTGTTGCTGCGTCGAGATGTCGTAATTCTGATAACCATTACTGCCCACACCGGCGGTCAATTCCGTCCCCGGTTTTTCTCGCGTGGTAATAATATTCACCACACCGCCGATCGCATCAGAACCGTAAACAGCGGAACGCGGCCCGCGAATGTATTCAATACGTTGCACCAGTGATACCGGGAACTGGCTGAGATCGGCTGAGCCGCTCACGCCCGCCAAGTTCAGGCGCACGCCGTCAATCAGCACCAGCACATGACTGGCGTTGGTCCCACGAATAAAAATAGATGAGTTCTGCCCCATGCCGCCGCTTTGCGCGATATCGACACCCGGCAGGCGGCGAAGAACGTCATTCACAGAGGTAGATTGCCAGCGATCGATTTCCTGGCGCGTAACAACGGTGATGGGAGCAAGCACTGCACTAAGGGGTTGCTGAAAACGGTTAGCCGTAACGACGAGAGTGTCTGGGCTAGCATCCTGCGCCCAACCAGAAAATGCCGCGACGGAAAGTGCCGTCAGCAGCAATGATTTTTTAATCATTGTAAAGCATCCACAATATAAGAAGGATGCCGCAGGTCCCACCGATAGTACGCGATGATGAAAACCAGATGCGACGTTAGCCGGCAGGTCTTCGGGCTTGGAAGGTTATTCAATATAGCGAATAAAAAGAAATGAAGACTTCCCACCCAAAGGCAGTGTCTGCTTACGCTCTCATCTCACCTTTCCTTACCGCTGCGCGTCAGCTCCAGATTTACACTGGATTCCCTTTTAACTCACAGGACCGGAACGCGGATGCTACAGTTTGTTGTAACCGACTGTCCAGACTGTGTATCACAATATTAGAAATCATCAATAACTGGACATCTACTGAGCAATCCCTACAATCCCCGCGTACTTTTATTTTTCAGGACGCATCATGACCCCAGAACACCTCCCGACAGAACAGTATGACGCGCAGCTAGCCGATAAAGTGGCTCGTTTACAGAGCTTAATGACGCCATTTACTGATCAGGCTCCGGAAGTGTTTCGCTCGCCGGTCAGTCATTACCGCATGCGCGCTGAATTCCGCCTGTGGCATGACGCTGACGACCTGTACCACATCATGTTTGAAAGCCAGACCAAAAACCGTCTTCGCGTCGACAGCTTTCCGGCAGCCAGCGAACTCATCAACACGCTGATGACGGCCATGATTGAAGGCGTTCGTCACAATCACGTCCTGCGTCATAAATTGTTCCAGATTGATTACCTCACCACCATGAGCAATCAGGCGGTGGTATCCATGCTGTACCATAAAAAGTTAGATGACGAATGGCGTCAGGAAGCCGAAGCACTGCGGGATGCGCTACGCGCGAAAAACCTGAATGTGCATCTGATTGGCCGGGCGACCAAAACCAAAATCGCGTTGGATCAAGATTACATCGATGAACGTTTGCCGGTTGCGGGTAAAGAGATTATCTACCGCCAGGTTGAGAACAGCTTCACGCAGCCGAATGCCGCCATGAACATTCAGATGCTGGAATGGGCGATTGATGTCACCAAAGATTCGCAGGGCGACCTGCTTGAATTGTACTGTGGCAATGGCAACTTCTCGTTAGCGCTGGCGCAGAATTTCAACCGCGTACTGGCCACTGAAATCGCCAAACCGTCCGTGGCTGCCGCGCAGTACAATATTGTGGCTAACCATATTGATAACGTGCAAATTATTCGTATGGCTGCTGAAGAGTTTACTCAGGCGATGAACGGGGTGCGCGAGTTCAACCGCTTACAGGGCGTCGACCTGAAGAGTTACCAGTGTGAAACCATTTTTGTTGATCCACCGCGCAGCGGCCTGGACAGCGAAACAGAGAAGATGGTGCAAGCGTATCCGCGTATTCTGTACATCTCCTGCAACCCGGAGACACTGTGTAAGAACCTGGAAACGTTGAGCCAGACGCACAATGTGTCACGTCTGGCGCTGTTCGATCAGTTCCCGTATACACACCACATGGAGTGCGGCGTACTGTTAACGAAGAAGTAAGACTGAACGTAGGCCAGATAAGCACTACCGGTTCAGATTGCCGGATGGCGGCTTTGCCTTATCCGGCCTACAGCTACAACTGTTACTCCGCGATTTCCTGCTTACGGTTACGCACCTTAAAGCCGATCCAGAACACCAGAATCACTGACAGGACCGCCGGGAAGAAGTTCGAACCGATATCCGGGTATTCCGCGCGCACCACGGTGCTGTACAACAAAACACCGAGAATAAAACAGGCCGCAGCCAGACCTGGCAGCCCCACAGGCATCGTGCGATTCTGGTAACGTTGATGCAGGCAGTAAACCGTCAGCACCAGCGAAATAATCGGGAATACAGAGAATGGTACAATGGAGCTAAACAGCGCCGCAAATGTACCATTGATCGATAAGCCAGCAACCAGCGCCAGCAGCAGCGTACCTTTATCTCGACCTGACTGTTTCATTGCTCGTCCTTCTCGTTACTCGGAGTGATGCGTCATCTTCTCTTGTTCACGGCGATACCAGTAAAATGCGCCTTTGGCGATCATGCGCAGTTGCAATACCAGCCGCTCTTCCAGTTGTCGACGCTGTTCGGCGCCAACATCCAGCGCTTCTGCCCCCGCACTGAAAACAATCGTCACCATGGCTTCGGCTTGTGCTTCAGTAAACGCACGAGGCATATGGTTTTCGAGTTCCAGATAGTCCGCAAGTTCCGCAATGAAATGCTGAATTTCGCGAGCCACGGCGGCACGAAACGCCGCGGAGGTACCAGACCGCTCGCGCAATAATAAACGGAAGGCGTTGGGATTATTGCCGATGAACTCCATAAATGTTGAGACCGAGGTGCGGATCACACTGCCGCCCTTGGCGATACGCTGACGCGCCTGGCGCATCAACTGGCGTAGCATCAGGCCGCTCTCATCCACCATCGTCAGGCCGAGCTCATCCACATCGCGAAAATGGCGATAAAATGAGGTTGGCGCAATGCCCGCTTCACGAGCAACTTCACGTAAACTGAGGCTGGCAAAACTGCGCTCTGCACTCAATTGACTAAATGCGGCCTCAACCAGCGAACGCCGGGTTTTTTCTTTTTGTTGCGCTCTAACGCCCATCACGATGTCTGAATCCTTCCTTATACCTTGCTGGCACTATACCAGAGATTAGGCGGTTGGCATGGCTTTGTGAATGATTGTTTACGCGCAGTTTGTGCTTCGACTTCGCAAAAAAGCACAACGATAATTGGGTTATCCTGACAACGATGTTACTATTCTGTTGCTTTTATGTATAAGAACAGGTAAGCCTGACCATGTCACATTCCTACGATTACGATGCAATAGTAATAGGTTCCGGCCCCGGCGGCGAAGGCGCTGCAATGGGTCTGGTTAAGCAAGGCGCGCGCGTCGCCGTTATTGAGCGCTATCATAACGTCGGCGGCGGTTGTACCCACTGGGGCACCATCCCGTCTAAAGCACTCCGCCACGCCGTCAGCCGTATCATTGAATTCAATCAGAACCCACTCTACAGCGACCATTCCCGGCTTCTTCGCTCTTCTTTTGCCGATATTCTTAACCATGCCGATAACGTCATTAATCAGCAAACGCGTATGCGGCAAGGATTTTACGAGCGTAACCACTGTGAAATTTTGCAGGGGAATGCCCGTTTTGTTGACGAACACACCCTCGCTCTGGAATGCCACGACGGTACGGTGGAAACGCTCACAGCAGATAAATTTGTTATTGCCTGCGGTTCGCGCCCCTACCACCCAAATGATGTCGATTTTTCACATCCGCGCGTTTACGACAGCGATTCCATTCTCAGTCTGCACCATGAACCTCGCCACGTTCTGATCTATGGCGCGGGGGTCATTGGCTGTGAATATGCGTCGATCTTCCGGGGGATGGACGTCAAAGTTGATTTGATCAATACCCGTGACCGTCTGCTGGCGTTTCTTGATCAAGAGATGTCCGACTCGCTGTCTTATCACTTCTGGAACAGCGGCGTGGTGATTCGCCATAACGAAGAATACGAGAAAATTGAAGGCTGCGATGATGGCGTCATCATGCACCTGAAATCCGGGAAGAAACTGAAAGCCGACTGCCTGCTGTACGCCAACGGTCGTACCGGTAACACCGATTCATTAGCGCTGGAGAACATTGGCCTGAAGACGGACAGCCGCGGCCAGCTAAAAGTGAACAGCATGTACCAGACGGCGCTGCCGCATGTGTATGCCGTAGGGGATGTGATCGGTTATCCGAGCCTTGCTTCCGCAGCCTACGATCAAGGCCGTATCGCCGCCCAGGCGCTGGTGAAGGGTGAGGCCACCGCGCACCTGATCGAAGATATTCCGACGGGCATTTACACCATTCCCGAAATCAGCTCCGTCGGTAAAACTGAACAGCAACTGACGTCAATGAAAGTCCCTTACGAGGTTGGCCGCGCGCAGTTTAAACATCTGGCACGCGCACAAATCGTCGGGATGAGTGTCGGAACATTGAAGATTCTGTTCCATCGGGAGACCAAAGAGATTTTAGGGATCCACTGCTTTGGCGAACGCGCTGCCGAAATTATTCATATCGGTCAGGCAATAATGGAGCAAAAAGGTGGTGGTAACACCATCGAGTACTTCGTTAACACCACCTTTAACTACCCAACCATGGCGGAAGCCTATCGGGTAGCTGCACTGAACGGCTTAAACCGCCTGTTTTAACGTGTTGTCGAAATGGCCATCCATTGCACCACGGATGGCCTCTGCCAGCTGTTCATAACGGCTGCGCAGCGGCGAACCCGGACGGTACACCAGCCCAATGGTACGACGCGGTTCTGGCTTAATGCACGGCACATAGACCACACCATCACGCTTACGCTCCGGTGGGACAGCCAGCGCGGGCAGTAAAGTAATCCCGCTACCTGCTGCCACCATGTTACGCAACGTTTCCAGACTGGTTGCCCGGAAATGGGTGTCTTCATCGGCCCCGGCTTCAAAACAAAAGCCCATCGCCTGATCACGCAAACAGTGACCATCTTCGAGCATCAACAGTTTTTCACCTGCCAGATCGGACATCGGTACGCGGTCGCGGTTTGCCCATGGGTGATCTTCATAGATCGCCAGCATCATCGGCTCATCAAACAGCGGTACCTCGATAAACGCTTCACTCTCTTTTACCAGCGCCAGAATAACGCAGTCGAGTTTACCGCTGTCCAGTTGCGCCAACAGCTGATGCGTTTGCGCCTCATGCAGGTACATTTCCAGTTTTGGGAAGGTCTGGTGCAACATAGGAATAATATGCGGCAGCAGGTAAGGTCCTACCGTTGGGATCAAACCAATATGCAGCGGGCCGGACATTGCCTCACCCTGTTGGCTTGCCATCTCCTTGAGCACTTTGACCTCGCGCAACACGGTGCGCGCCTGATCCACCAGCAGCAAACCCGCTTGAGTGAACAGCACTTTACGACTCGTACGCTCCAGCAGCATAACGCCAAGCTCATCTTCGAGTTTGCGGATTTGCCCACTCAGCGTTGGCTGGCTGACGTGACAGGAGTCTGCCGCGCGTCGGAAGTGACGATGTTCGGCAAGTGCTACCAGGTATTCAAGATCACGAATATTCATTATTCATCCTCCATTGCCACGATAGTTCGCAGCGATAGGTAGAATAGCAACGAACGATTATCCCTATCAAGTATTCTGTTTAATAATGCACCACAGAAACGGAACGGTACCCCTTTAACCCTTGAAGCTACTGTCCGTTCTCATACTCGAAATAACTAAAGCCAACGTGAACGTTTGCGGACCTCTGGTCCGCTTTTTTTTGCATAAAAAAGCCCGGCTTGATGCCAGGCTCAGATAACCATTTGCCGGATGGTGACGCGAAGGCGTCTACCGCCATCGGGCAAAACACACGTTACGCCAGGCGCGCCTTCGCGTAGTCGATCGCCTGCGCTACCTGCTGCGGTGAAACGCCCCCTTTCGCCACACGCTTATCGAGGCACGACTGTAGCGAGAGGATCGGGTACACGTCATCGCCAATCACGGCGCTGAATTTTTGCAAATCAGCCAGTGACAGTGCTTCCAGCGGTTTGCCCTGACGAATCGCCTCAACTACCGTTTCACCCACGATATGGTGTGCTTCACGGAACGGGACGCCTTTCGCCACCAGATAATCGGCCAGCTCCGTAGCGTTGGCATAGCCCTGCTGCGCGGCTTCCTGGCAACGTGGGCGTTTTACCTGAATACCGTCCAGCACCAGCGCCGCCATATGCAGGCAGTCCAGCCAGGTATCGAGTGCATCGAACAGCCCTTCTTTGTCTTCCTGCATATCCTTGTTATACGCTAGCGGCAGTCCTTTCAGCGTCATCATCATGCCAGTCAACGCACCTTGCACGCGGCCACATTTGCCACGAATCAGCTCTAATGCGTCCGGATTTTTCTTCTGCGGCATTAATGATGAACCGGAGGTTACGCGATCGGACAGTTCCACAAAACCGGCTTCCCCGGTATTAAAGAAAATCAGATCTTCAGCAAAGCGTGACAGGTGAACCATACCGATAGAGGCATCTGAGAGGAGCTCCAGCACATGGTCACGATCGGATACGCTGTCCAGACTATTGCGGGTCGCCGAGGCGAAACCCAGCCAGCCAGCCAGTTGTTCACGATCGATTTCATAGGCGGTACCCGCCAGCGCGCCACAGCCTAACGGGCTGACATCCAGACGCTTGAGCGTATCCTGCAGACGGCTCTCATCACGCGCCAGCATTTCAACATAGGCCAGACACCAATGAGCAAACGTCACCGGCTGGGCACGCTGCAGGTGGGTATAACCCGGCATGACGGCATCCTGATTATTCTCTGCTGTCACCACCAGCGCGCTTTGCAACTGACGGTTAGCAGACAATAATTCAAGCACCGTGTCTTTGCACCACAGTTTAAGATCGGTTGCCACCTGGTCATTACGGCTACGCCCGGTATGCAGTTTTTTACCCAACGGCCCGACTTTATCGATGAGCTTGCCTTCTACCCAACTGTGAATATCTTCCGCATCGCTTTGCAGGATCTGTTGCGGGTCGAGGCGTACTTCTTCCAGCAGAGTATTCAACGCCTCTTCCAATTGACATTGTTCATCAGCAGTCAACACACCGACCGTGACCAGCGCTTTGGACCAGGCCACAGAGCCGACGATATCCTGCTCGGCCAAGCGGTAGTCGAAGCGCAAAGAGTCGTTGAACTGTTTGAACCGCTGATCTGCTGCTTGTGTAAAACGCCCACCCCAAAGTGCCATAACGAATTTCCTTAATATGATATTTTGCCCGGTGGCGCTACGCTTACCGGGCCTACAAAACCCATCCAGGCCGGATAAAGCGCTGTCGCTACCCGGCACAGTAATAGTTAAGCCAGAATACGCGTACCGATCGGCGTGCCGTTAAACAGCGCCGGGAGTTGTTCGGCATGACGCCAGGAGGCGATATCCACTGGACGTCCCAGCGTACGTGCCGCGTCCAGCGCCGCGTTCACCTTCACAATCATGCCATCGGTGATAATACCCTGCTCAATCAGCTGTTCTGCTTTGGCTGCGGTCATTTCGGCAATCCGCTGGCCTTTACCATCCAGAATACCGCTGACGTCAGACAACAGGATCAGATCCGCACCCAGCGTTGCCGCCAGCGCCGTCGCAGCCTGATCGGCATTGACGTTCATCAGTTGCCCTTCTTCCGTGACGCCTATCGAGCTGACGACCGGTAGAAAACCGTTTTCCAGTAGCGTGTTAATCAGCTTAGGAGAACCAGGCTGTGCCAGTCCAACATGACCTAACGCTACATCGAGCTGGGTCACTTTTACGCTGTCGCCATCGCCAAGGTACAGACCAACAGCGTCAATATGGTGTTTCTTCGCCCACGCCAGCAGCGTTTTATTCGCCGTTCCGGCCAGGGCACCGGTAATGATGTCGATCTGGTCGGCTGGCGTCACGCGCAGACCATTTTTCTTTGTCACCGGCAAGTTAAGCCCTTTCATCAGCTCGTCAACCACGCAGCCGCCACCGTGCACAATGACCAGCGGACGCTGGTGCGACTCGCGATAATTGACCAGAGCGGTAAACAAACGCGCCAGCGCCTCTTCGCTATCCAGTAAAACGCCGCCCAGCTTGATAATTAATGGATTCATCATTGCACCCTTAAAGAAGAGACTGCGTTTCAGCAAAGCCGAAACGGATATTTGCGCACTGCATCGCCTGTGCGGCAGCGCCTTTCAATAAATTGTCTTCGGTTGCCACCACAATCAGGTGCTCGCCCTGAACAGCAAAACCGATATCGCAGAACGGTAAGCCCACCACATTTTTCAGGGCCGGGACACCGTTGTCATACAGACGAACCAGCGGTTTATCACCATAGGCCTGCTGCAGTGCTTGCGCCACCTGTGCATGGGTCACGCCCGGCCTCAAACGACAGGTGATGGTTTCCAAAATGCCGCGCGGGAAGTTGCCCAGATGCGGAGTAAAAATCACGTCCGCCCCCAAATGTGTGGCGATCTCCGGCTGATGGCGGTGGGTAAATACACCATACGGTTGCAGACTCACTTCACAGAAGCTGTTCGAGATGGCAGCTTTACGTCCTGCTCCACTCACACCACTGGTGGCGTTAATTACCGGCCACTGGCTGAGATCAAGCAGGTTGGCATCAATCAGAGGCTTAAGCGACAACTGCGCCGCCGTAGGATAACAACCCGGTACGGCAATCAGATTCGCGTCTTTTAGTTTGCTTGCACTCCACTCCGCCAGCCCGTAGACCGCTTGCTCCAGCAGCTCAGGATGCTGATGAGTAAAGCCATAATACTTTTCATAGAAGGCGCCGTCGTTAACACGGAACGCACCAGAGAGGTCAAACACCACGCAGCCCGCTTCCAGAAACTGTGGCGCCAGGTCATGACTAACCTCATGGGCCGTCGCCAGAAACACAACGTCCACCCCTGCGCTAAACTCGCGGATATCCGACATGGGTTGCAACGGCAAATCAACAATGCCCTTTAACTGCGGATGTAAATCAGAGATTAATTTTCCTGCATCATTGCTTTGCGCTGAGACAGTCAAAGCGGTTATGTTCATATCAGGATGGCGATTTACATAGGTCACAAGCTCTGCACCAGCATAGCCACTGGCGCCCACAATCAGCGTATTCAACATCGGGGCTGTTCACCTTCTTATATTCGGTTGCCAGGTATAAGCCTTTATCACCTCACCTTACACTTGGTGGGTTTTATTTCGCTCAACATTATTGTATTTTTATTCACAAATACTGCATGAATATTGATACTATCATGACCCGAGGTGTGTCAACAATGAAAAACAATTTACCGCCATTTATCGAGATTTACCGCGCTCTGATTGCCACACCATCGATCAGCGCCACCGAAGAAGCGCTCGATCAAAGTAATGCAGGTTTAATCACTCTGCTGGCGGATTGGTTCAAAGATTTAGGCTTCAGCGTCGAGGTACAACCGGTTCCCGGCACCCGTAATAAATTCAATATGCTGGCAAGTACAGGCACCGGTGCAGGCGGCCTGCTGCTCGCCGGTCATACCGACACCGTACCGTTTGACGACGGACGTTGGACGCGCGATCCGTTCACCCTGACCGAACATGACAACAAGCTCTACGGACTGGGTACGGCGGATATGAAAGGTTTCTTCGCGTTTATTCTCGATGCACTGCGTGATGTCGATGTGAAACAGCTGAAAAAGCCGCTCTACATCCTGGCCACCGCCGATGAAGAGACCAGTATGGCGGGCGCACGCTACTTCTCTGAAAATACGGCGATTCGCCCGGATTGCGCGATCATCGGTGAGCCAACATCCCTGCAGCCAATTCGCGCACACAAAGGCCATATTTCCACGGCGGTACGCGTACTCGGCCAGTCTGGCCATTCCAGCGATCCGGCGCGCGGCGTGAACGCCATTGAACTGATGCACGATGCCATCGGCCACATTATGCAGTTGCGCGACTCGCTGAAAGCACGCTATCACCACGATTCATTCACCGTGCCTTACCCGACGCTGAACCTCGGCAGCCTGCATGGCGGCGATGCCTCCAACCGTATTTGCGCCTGCTGCGAACTGCATATGGATATCCGCCCGTTGCCGGGAATGACGTTAAGCGACCTGAATGGCTTACTGACGGACGCGCTGGCCCCGGTGAGCGAACGCTGGCCTGGCCGACTGACGGTTTCCGAGCTGCACCCGCCGATCCCGGGTTACGAATGCCCGCCGGATCACCAACTGGTCGAGGTGGTGGAAAAACTGCTCGGCGAGAAAACCGACGTGGTGAACTACTGCACAGAAGCGCCGTTTATTCAGACGCTGTGCCCGACGCTAGTACTGGGACCGGGTTCCATTAATCAGGCACATCAACCAGATGAATATCTGGAAACACGCTTCATTAAGCCAACCCGCGAATTAATTACCCAGGTTGTGCATCATTTTTGCTGGCATTAACCGAACGTCGCCTTGCTAATCCTTTAGTGGTAAGCAAGGCGATTCTTTTAACATTTGCATAAGCAACGCTTATTTGACGCGATGTGAATTAAATAACGTAAATTCCCGCCATTTATTCGTTTGCTGAACCGATTTCGCCGCAATTGACGTCAGGTGTTTTACGTGGCTTTATAAAAGACGACTAAAAAGTTAAGTCCGAAAGATTTCGCGTTGCAGCCAATGCCGCTGGGACGCGAAAGATACAGGACATATTCAAAACAGATGGGGTGTCTGGGATCATATGAACGAACAATATTCCGCGTTGCGTAGTAATGTCAGTATGCTCGGCAAAGTGCTGGGAGAAACCATCAAGGATGCGCTGGGAGAGAACATTCTCGATCGCGTAGAAACAATCCGTAAGCTGTCCAAATCATCCCGCGCTGGCAATGAAGCGAACCGTCAGGAACTGCTCACTACGCTGCAGAATCTGTCTAACGACGAGCTGCTGCCAGTTGCCCGTGCGTTTAGTCAGTTCCTGAACCTGGCCAATACCGCCGAACAGTACCACAGCATTTCGCCAAAAGGCGAAGCTGCCAGCAACCCGGAAGTGATTGCCCGTACCCTGCGTAAACTGAAAGACCAGCCCAACCTCGATGAAGCGACAATCAAAAAAGCCGTGGAATCGCTCTCTCTGGAGCTGGTCCTGACCGCACACCCAACCGAAATCACCCGCCGTACGTTGATTCATAAAATGGGTGAGGTTAACGCATGCCTCAAGCAGCTTGATAACAAAGACATCGTCGATTACGAACGCCACCAGTTGATGCGCCGCCTGCGCCAGCTAATCGCCCAATCATGGCACACGGATGAAATCCGTAAACTGCGTCCCAGCCCGGTTGATGAAGCCAAATGGGGCTTCGCCGTGGTTGAAAATAGCCTGTGGGAAGGTGTACCGAACTATCTGCGTGAACTGAATGAACAGCTGGAAGCGCATCTGAACTACAAGCTGCCCGTCGATTTTGTCCCGGTCCGATTCACCTCGTGGATGGGCGGTGACCGTGACGGTAACCCGAACGTAACGGCAGATATCACCCGCCACGTGCTGCTGCTCAGCCGCTGGAAAGCGACCGATCTGTTCCTGAAAGACATCCAGTTTCTGGTTTCTGAACTGTCGATGGTCGAAGCCACGCCTGAGCTATTAGCGCTGGTGGGTGAAGAAGGCGCGGCAGAACCCTATCGCCATCTGATGAAAATGCTCCGTTCGCGTCTGATGACGACCCAGGCCTGGCTGGAAGCGCGTCTGAAAGGCGAAAAATTGCCGAAACCTGCAGGTCTGCTGACACAAAACGAGCAGCTATGGGAACCGCTGTACGCGTGTTATCAGTCACTGCAAGCCTGCGGTATGGGCATCATCGCCAATGGCGAACTGCTCGATACCTTGCGCCGAGTGAAATGTTTTGGCGTCCCGCTGGTGCGTATCGATATTCGTCAGGAAAGTACCCGTCATACCGAAGCGCTGGGCGAACTGACCCGTTACCTGGGCATTGGCGACTACGAAAGCTGGTCAGAAGCAGACAAACAGGCCTTCCTGATCCGAGAACTGAACTCCAAACGTCCACTGCTGCCGCGCAGCTGGGAACCGAGTAACGATACCCGTGAAGTCCTCGATACCTGTCGGGTGATTGCCGAAGCACCTCATGGTTCTATTGCTGCCTACGTGATCTCGATGGCAAAAACACCGTCGGATGTGCTGGCCGTTCACCTGCTGCTGAAAGAAGCTGGCATCGGTTTTACCATGCCGGTAGCGCCGCTGTTTGAAACGCTGGACGACCTCAACAATGCTGACGATGTAATGACTCAGTTGTTGAATATCGACTGGTACCGCGGTCTGATTCAGGGCAAGCAGATGGTCATGATTGGCTACTCTGATTCCGCAAAAGACGCAGGCGTGATGGCGGCGTCCTGGGCGCAATATCAGGCGCAGGATGCGTTGATCAAAACCTGCGAAAAAGCCGGCATTGAACTGACGTTGTTCCACGGCCGGGGGGGGTCTATCGGCCGCGGTGGCGCTCCGGCCCATGCGGCACTGCTCTCACAACCACCTGGCAGCCTGAAAGGCGGACTGCGCGTCACTGAGCAGGGTGAGATGATCCGCTTCAAATACGGTCTGCCGGAAGTGACCATCAGCAGCCTGTCTCTGTACACCGCCGCGATCCTGGAAGCCAACCTGCTACCACCGCCAGAACCGAAAGACAGCTGGTGCCATATTATGGATGAGCTGTCAGATATCTCCTGCAAGCTGTACCGTGGCTACGTGCGTGAGAACAAAGACTTTGTACCTTACTTCCGCTCAGCAACTCCCGAGCAGGAACTGGGTAAATTACCGCTCGGCTCACGTCCGGCTAAGCGCCGTCCGACCGGTGGAGTAGAGTCTTTGCGTGCCATTCCGTGGATCTTCGCCTGGACGCAAAACCGCCTAATGCTTCCGGCCTGGCTGGGCGCAGGTACCGCACTGCAAAAAGTGGTTGAAGACGGTAAACAGAGCGAACTTGAAGCGATGTGCCGCGACTGGCCATTCTTCTCCACGCGCCTTGGCATGCTGGAAATGGTGTTCTCGAAAGCGGACCTGTGGCTGGCGGAATACTACGATCAGCGTCTGGTCAAAAAAGAGCTATGGCCGTTGGGTGAAGAACTGCGCCACCGTCTGGAAGCCGACATCGACGTGGTGCTGGCCATCGCCAACGACTCACATTTGATGGCCGACCTGCCGTGGATTGCCGAGTCAATTCAGTTAAGAAATATTTATACCGATCCGTTGAACGTGCTACAGGCTGAACTATTACACCGTTCGCGTCTGGCAGAAGAACACGGTGAAGCCCCCGATCCGCGCGTTGAACAAGCGCTGATGGTCACCATCGCCGGTGTCGCTGCGGGTATGCGTAATACCGGTTAAGTGAGTCCTCTGTCACCCTCGTGCTATTGCGCGAGGGTGACCTCAAAATCGCTTGTCATAACCACTTCATTTCAAATATATTTCTTCTTTGATTCATTCTTCACTTCATAAATGAATCATCAACAAGAAGCGTTTTTAATATCACAATGCTTCAGGTCCCCTTAAGATTTAGCCGCTACTCTTGGCGACACGATTAATGACAGGCTCACACTATGCACTCCTTATCATCCCAGTCTAAACCCCCGTTTAGCTGGAAGGCCCTGGGTTGGGCACTTCTCTATTTTTGTTTTTTTTCTTCATTACTACAGGTCATTATCTATTTTAGTGGTTACAGCGGCACGAATGGATTACGCGACTCGATACTGTTTAGTTCGCTATGGTTGATCCCGGTATTCTTATTTCCCAATCGTATCCGTATTATTGCTGCCGTTATTGGCGTCGTGCTGTGGGCTGCGTCACTCGCTGCACTGAGCTATTACGTCATTTACGGGCAGGAATTCTCACAGAGCGTGCTGTACGTGATGTTTGAGACCAATGCCAACGAAGCCAGTGAATACTTAAGCCAGTATTTCAGCCTCAAGATTGTTTTTATCGCACTGGCCTATACCGCCGTAGCTATTTTGCTGTGGACGCGCCTACGCCCGGTTCATATTCCCTCCCCCTGGCGTTATCTGGTGTCGTTTGCGCTGTTATACGGTCTGATTCTGCACCCAATGGCCGTTAACACATTTATTAAGCATAAACCTTTTGAGCGAACGCTGAACGGTCTTGCCTCACGTATGGAACCCGCTGCGCCGTGGCAGTTTATTTCTGGCTATTATCAGTATCGTCAGCAACTAACCTCATTGAACAGTCTGCTGAATGAGAACAATGCGCTGCCGCCGCTGGCAAACTTTAAAGACAACTCTGGCGATGCCCCGCGCACGCTGGTGCTGGTAATTGGTGAGTCAACTCAGCGTGGACGCATGAGCCTGTACGGCTATCCGCGTGAAACCACGCCGGAACTGGACGCACTGCACAAATCCGATCCTAACCTGACCGTATTCAATAATGTCGTGACCTCACGTCCGTACACTATTGAAATCCTGCAGCAGGCGCTGACCTTCGCCAACGAGAAGAACCCGGATTTATATCTGACGCAGCCGTCGCTGATGAACATGATGAAACAGGCGGGTTATAAGACCTTCTGGATCACTAATCAGCAAACCATGACCGCGCGTAACACTATGTTGACCGTGTTCTCCAAACAGACGGATAAGCAGTTCTATATGAACCAACAGCGCACCCAAAGTGCGCGTGAATACGACAGCAACGTGCTGGCGCCGTTTAAAGAGGTACTGGCCGATCCGGCGCCGAAAAAATTCATCATTGTTCATCTGCTGGGAACGCATATTAAGTACAAATTCCGCTATCCGGATGGTCAGGGGAAATTCGACAACAATATCGACCACGTTCCTGCAGGCCTGAACAGCGATGAGCTGGAAGCCTATAACGATTACGACAGCGCCAATGTGTATAACGACCACATCATTGCCAGCCTGATTAACGACTACAAAGCCACCGATCCAAACGGCTTCCTGCTCTACTTCTCCGACCATGGCGAAGAGGTATATGACACGCCGCCGCATAAAACGCAGGGGCGTAATGAAGACAACCCAACGCGCCATATGTATACGGTACCGTTCCTGCTATGGACCTCTGAAAAATGGCAGGCCGTACATCCGCGTGACTTCTCGCAAGGCGTTGATCGTAAGTACAGCAGCTCTGAACTTATTCATACCTGGTCTGATTTAGCGGGCTTGACCTACGATGGATTCGACCCGACGCGTGCCATTACCAACCCGCAGTTCAAAGAGACAACCCGCTGGATTGGTAATCCATACAAGAAAAACGCCCTGATTGATTACGATACTCTGCCTTACGGCGATCAAATTGGTAACCAGTAATCGTTTAGCGCCCCAGGCCACTCTTTTAGGGTGGCCTTTTTTTACCATCAACGTTACTGTGACCTTGTCTGCTGCCTGCAAGGGATCAACATGTATCACGACGTCAGCCACCTTCTCTCCCGCCTGATTAACGGTCCCCTCCCGCTGCGGCAGGTGTGTTTCGCCAGCACCAACGGTTCAATGCCAGAACTGGCCTGTCAGGTTGATTTTCCCCGGTTGGAAATTGTACTGGAAGGCGAGTTTGCTGATGTCAGCATCGGAAACAAACTTACCTCTGGTGATGTGCTGTACGTCCCGGCAGGTGGCTGGAATCTCCCGCAGTGGCACACGCCAGTCACCACGATCAGCATCCTGCTCGGCAAACAGCAGTTAGGTTTCAGCATCGTTCAGTGGGATGGAAAACAATTTCAAAACCTCGCCAAACAACACGTTGCGCGGCGCGGACCGCGTATTGGCTCCTTCCTGCTGCAAACGCTGCATGAGATGCAGATGCAGCCACAGGAGCAACAAACGGCCAGGCTGATCGTCGCCAGTCTGTTAAGCCACTGTCGCGATCTGCTGGGCAGCCAGATCCAGACCGCGTCGCGCAGTCAGGCGCTTTTCGACGCTATTCGCGACTATATCGACGAACGCTACGCCTCGCCGCTGACCCGTGAATCCGTCGCCCAGGCGTTTTATATCTCGCCGAATTACCTGTCGCACCTGTTTCAGAAAACGGGCGCTATCGGTTTTAACGAGTACCTGAACCATACGCGACTGGAACACGCCAAGGCACTGCTGAAGGGTTACGACCTGAAGGTGAAAGAAGTGGCGCGCACCTGTGGGTTTGTCGACAGTAACTACTTCTGTCGCCTGTTTCGTAAGAATACAGAGCGTTCTCCGTCAGAGTATCGTCGGCAATATCACAGCCAGTTAACAGAAAAAGAGGCACATCGGCAGTGAAGCCGTTGCGTAGCGACACAGACTGAGCACAAATCCATCATTTACTGGATTTTTGTAATATACAAGAACCCTCACAACTCTCTTCAACCCAGAATAAACCCGCAGCCAATTAACATGTGATGTATCTCTCACTTTGACATATACATTACATTTATCCAGTTTTTGGCAGATTTGTCAGATAGCGCACGACCGTAAAACGCTCTTATCCTGTACACAGAACAGCATTCCGGCAACGGGCGGCTAACCGAAAATTTAGAGGGTGATTTGTATGGAACTGTACCTGGATACCGCCAACGTGGCGGAAGTTGAACGTCTGGCACGCATCTTCCCGATTGCTGGCGTCACTACCAACCCGAGCATCGTGGCAGCAAGTAACGAGTCCATCTGGGAGGTGCTGCCGCGTCTGCAAAAGGCAATAGGCAAAGACGGCATTCTGTTCGCGCAGACCATGAGCCGTGATGCGCAGGGGATGGTGGAAGAAGCTAAGCGCCTGAGCCTCGCCGTACCAGGTATCGTCGTTAAAATCCCGGTCACCGCCGAAGGTCTGGCGGCCATCAAGCAGCTGAAAAAAGAAGGTATTACCACCTTAGGCACCGCCGTGTACAGCGCAGCGCAAGGACTGCTGGCCGCGCTGGCGGGAGCAAAATATGTCGCCCCTTATGTGAACCGTGTTGACGCCCAGGGCGGAGACGGTATCCGCACGGTACAGGAACTGCAAACATTGCTGGAGCTGCATGCGCCAAACAGCATGGTGCTGGCAGCCAGCTTTAAAACGCCACGCCAGGCGCTGGATTGCTTACTGGCAGGGTGTGAAGCAATCACCCTGCCATTAGATGTAGCGCAACAAATGCTCAATACCCCTGCGGTAGAGTCTGCAATAGAGAAGTTTGAGCAGGACTGGAACAACGCATTTGGTCGGATCACTCTTTAAGGAGATAACGTATGGATCGCATTATTCAATCACCGGGTAAATACATCCAGGGTGCCGATGTTATTACTCGTCTTGGCAGCTACCTCAAACCGCTGGCGGAACGCTGGCTGGTTGTTGGAGACAAATTTGTCTTAGGCTTTGCCCAACCCACCCTGGAAAAAAGCTTCCAGGATGCCGGTCTGGCGCTGGAAATCGCCCCGTTTGGCGGCGAATGTTCACAACACGAAATCGATCGCCTGCGCGGCGTCGCGGAACAAGCGCAGTGTGGCGCGGTACTCGGTATTGGTGGCGGTAAAACGCTGGATACCGCCAAAGCACTGGCCCACTTTATGGGCGTGCCGGTTGCCATTGCACCGACCATTGCCTCAACCGATGCCCCCTGCAGCGCGCTGTCGGTAATTTACACCGATGCAGGTGAATTCGATCGCTATCTGCTGCTACCGAACAACCCGGACCGGGTCATTGTGGATACCAAAATTGTCGCGGGGGCACCGGCTCGTTTACTTGCCGCCGGCATTGGCGATGCGCTGGCAACCTGGTTTGAAGCCCGCGCCTGTTCACGCAGCGGCGCCACCACCATGGCCGGTGGTCAGTGTACTCAGGCGGCACTGGCGCTAGCCGAGCTGTGCTACAACACGCTGATCGAAGAAGGCGAAAAAGCGATGCTGGCCGCCGAGCAGCACGTGGTGACCCCAGCACTGGAGCGCGTGATTGAAGCCAACACCTACCTGAGCGGCGTCGGTTTTGAAAGCGGTGGGCTGGCCGCAGCACATGCTATTCACAACGGCCTGACGGCCATCCCGGATGCACATCACTATTATCACGGTGAAAAAGTGGCATTCGGTACGTTAACGCAGTTAGTACTGGAAAATGCGCCGGTAGAAGAAATTGAAACCGTGGCGGCACTGTGCCACTCCGTTGGTCTGCCAATCACCCTTGCCCAACTGGATATCAAGCAGGATATTCCGGCCAAAATGCGCATCGTGGCCGAAGCAGCCTGTGCCGAAGGCGAAACCATTCACAACATGCCTGGCGGTGCCACGCCGGATCAGGTTTACGCCGCGCTGCTGGTGGCAGATCAGTACGGTCAGCGATTCCTGCAAGAGTGGGAATAAGCGACCAATAAAAATCCCCGCGATTGCGGGGATTTTTTATATGCCTGGCCGGGGAAGCGTGAACACCCTCCGGCCTTTTTCTTTACTGCAGGTCGAAACGGTCCAGATTCATTACTTTCACCCATGCCGCGACAAAGTCTTTCACAAACTTCTCGTGGGCATCGCTGCAGGCATACACTTCAGCCACAGCACGCAGGACCGAGTTAGAGCCAAACACCAGGTCAGCGCGGGTTGCCGTGTACTTCACTTCGCCGCTCAGACGGTCGCGACCTTCAAACAGCTCCTGTGACGCATCAACCGCCTTCCATTCGTGACGCATATCCAGCAGATTGACAAAGAAGTCAGTGCTGAGTACGCCAGGACGATCGGTAAAGACGCCATGCTGGCTGCCATCGAAGTTCGTTCCCAGCACGCGCATACCGCCCACCAGCACGGTCATTTCCGGCGGGGTTAACGTCAGTTGCTGCGCTTTATCGATCAACAGCGACTCGGTGGTCGAAACCTCAGGACGGGAACGATAATTGCGGAAACCATCGGCAATCGGCTTGAGCAGTTCAAACATCTCAATATCGGTCTGATCCTGACGCGCATCCACACGACCCGGCGCAAAAGGTACATTGATGCTGACACCCGCCGCGCTTGCCGCCTGCTCTACACCTACAACACCGGCCAACACGATGATATCGGCCAACGAGGCGGTATGCGCGGATTTATAAATACCTTCCAGCACTGGCAGAACACGGGCTGCCGTCGCATTCACATCCCAGCCGCGCTGCGGATTCAGCGCCAGGCGCGCCCCGTTAGCCCCGCCGCGTTCATCGGTAAGGATCTTTAACACCTTCAGAGGAATGGAAACCGTAATCTTTTTGACTTGCTCACTCTTCTTACCGTGCTCAGCGTATGGGCTGATATATTCGCCGCTCCATTCAGCCATGAGA
>OJJJ01000418.1_pt1 | contig 21860 bp, 14 predicted proteins | sample 1596311 | NCBI WGS metagenome assembly OJJJ01 (sample SAMEA4350140, study PRJEB24818) | metagenome | biome: human; feature: gut; material: faeces | place: Denmark | collected 2013-09 | reverse complement strand
GCTCTTAACCCTTTACAAATACCATTTTGTCCCACTTGCTCATAGGAAAAATCTAAGATTTTTTCAATATGTTCAAAAACACTTTCACAACAGTCCCTACTAGAATCTGCATAAGGAAACAGTTTCTCTAAAAACTCTCGCTCCCCTGTTTCTTTCACATATTCGACAATGGCAACAACAAGCCAAAGGGCATCGTCAGAACACGCATCCTCAATGGAATGTACGATTTGATCCTGTCCCATTTTGGGAATGACCGTTGGTGAACGAAATGGCTCTTTTTCTTTCTTCTCCTCAAACCATTCTGGAGAAAAGAGGTGAAGCCCATATCCTTTCGAAACTAGTCCTTTTAATAGCTGTTCGATTCTCTCTTTGCATTTATTCTGATTAGAATGAGGAATGGTCATAGCATCTTGTGCAGTATCCCGAAAACCAAGTCCTGTTCTTCCGCCAACTTCAATAAAGGAGGCAAACCGAGAAAACATCACATTGATTTCCGCTTGGTATAGATTCCAAGTATTGATCATCACATTCATTCCCTCATTTGGTGTCTGGATTTGCAGACAAGAAAATTTAGACTCCCAATATTCTTTTAATTGTGTATAAACAGCATCTACCTGTCTAACATCACTATATTTCTTGCGAATTCGTTTCCCCTCTTGTCGATTTCCCTCTCCTAGCATAAAAATAATTCTTTTTTCTTCTTTTGGCTTTAACACAATCTTTTTTTGCAAAGAACCACAATGATTATTTCCAAGTTCTTCTGAATTGCTACAATATCCTCGTTCCACTGCAATGGGATTATTCTCCGTCCGATATTTCCCAAGGAACTCATCTCTTAAACAATCATAACTATCTGCCTCTATATTGGAAGTAAAATACTGATATCCAAACTCTTCATAAAATAGATCATATTCGATCACTTGATCCTCATAATGGGAGCCTGCACAATATAAACTCATTTGAAAATTTTGATTATCAATCGGAATCTGATGATAAGAGAACTCACAATAAGAAAAAACGCTAATCGTTCTCTCTTTTTCATCCTCATTTTTAATGATAACATCCCACAGTTCCACAGGATCTTCCATTGGCACGACAAGTGTCTGCTTTGCTTTAATATGATCGTGTTCACATTCATAAATAGAATAGGACATACCATGACGACACCTATAAGAATAGTCTTTCAAGGACCGATCGGTCGGTTGCCATGAAATGCTCCAGTACTCTTTTGAATCGTCATCTCGTAAATATACATAGTGTCCTGGGCGATCCATTGGCACTCCATTCCCACGAAAACGTGTAATCCGATGATATTCTGGCGATTGATAAAATGCATAACCTCCTGCCGTATGATTGACAACGACACAAAAATCTTTCACTCCAAGATAGTTGGTCCAAGAAGTCGGTACATCGACCTTATCAATACAGTACTCTCTCTTTTCCACATCAAAATGCCCATACCTCATATATTTTTCCTCCCATTACTTATAACGTTTTTCATTCTCCATAAGATACTCCTAATCTCCCTATCTCATTGCCTATTCTTTTTTCATTATAACGTTTTATAATGGAAAAGCCTATTGTAAACAATGCGATCATTTGTACATTCTTGTTCCATTTCAGCGATGAAATAAAACAAATTGCACTTTTTATGGAATAGAAAATGGCAGCGGTTTTACTTCTAAAACCACTGCCATTTCTCTAAATCTATATTTATTTTACTTAGGAGCTTTATCGCTAACGGTGGAAAATATATCTCACCAGTTGGCTTGACTTATGCCTTCCACCTAAACGATGAGAAGCCGCTCTGCGAACTTCCCACTTCCGTGGGCGGCGTCAAATAGAAATACAAGCATTTCTGCTTGACTTATGCCTTCCACGCAAATTATTTAGAACGAATTTCAGCAACGCGTTCTACAGCTTCTTTTGTTAACGCTTTGATTTCATCGAATTTTTTCGCTTCTACAAGATCTCCTTTTACCATCCAGCTACCGCCACAAGCAACGATCTTATTAAATCCTAAATAAGACTCTAAATTGTTAGCGTTTACACCACCTGTTGGCATAAATTTCACGTTTGTATAAGGAGCAGCTAATGCTTTAATTGTAGCAACACCACCGAACTGTTCTGCAGGGAAGAATTTAATTACTTCTAATCCTCTTTTTACAGCCTGTGCTACTTCAGATGGTGTAATACATCCTGGATAAACAGGAATGTCTTTTTCAAGACAGTAGTCCACGATCTCTGGATCAAATCCAGGGCTTACGATAAATTTTGCACCTGCATTTACTGCACGATCTACCTGTTCGATTGTTAATACAGTACCAGCTCCAACGAACATTTCTGGATGAGCTTCTGTCATAATACGAATAGATTCTTCTGCTGCCTCTGTTCTAAATGTTACTTCTGCACATGGAAGTCCACCTTCACATAAAGCATCCGCAAGAGGTTTTGCATCTTCTGCATGATTCAATACAACAACTGGAACAACGCCTAATTTTGCAATCTGTTCAGATACTTGGTTCATAATTCGATACCTCCGATATGTTTTACTTGTATATTACTAATTTATTGTGATAAACTTAGCTTCTAATTGAAGATTATACACTTTTCGATAGAAAAGTCAAGGGGACTTCCCTATCTTGTATACAAGCAAATCGTCTTTTATCCTTCTTGATTTATTCGCGCAACAAAAAGACTGTTATCTTCTTTTTGTAATCGTCCTACTCCTTCATGTAACTGTCCTGTACTAATATCTTTGATTGGATAATAAACCATTCCTTCAAATACTTCTGGTAATTTTATATGTTCTCCAAATACTTCTCTTACTTTTGCTTCTCCAACTACTGTACGAAGCATATAATCTTTTTTCACTTTATCATACTGGAATTTTACTTGTTTTGAGAAGTCAAACGCCGTTTCTTCTTCTCCTTCCATAATATCAATCATATCTTGTACAATGGCGTTGGCCGTTGGCAACATTCCTGCACCTTGTCCATAAAACTTTAACTCTCCGATTGTCGTTCCTGTAACACTTCCCAAGTTAAAGTTATCTGGAACACTAGCTTCCATAGAATCTTTTGAAAAAACTACTGGTTCTACACAACAACTTACGACTCCTTCTTGTCTTTTGGCCTCTCCAATTAATTTGACTACCTTGCCTTTTCTCTTAAAAAAGTCAATGTCTAGCTTTGTAATCGTTCGAATTCCAAAAATTGGAAAATCACTCGGTGCAATACAATCATAGGCAAGGGAAGCTGTGATCTGCAATTTATTTCCAATATCAATTCCATCGATATCAGCAGATGGATCATGCTCTGCATATCCAAGTTGTTGTGCTTGTTTTAATACTTCATCAAACTCAGCACCTTCTTTATACATACGATCTAAAATATAGTTGGTTGTACCATTAAAAATTCCATGAAAATCAGATACTTCATCAATTCGTTTCACTTTTTCTACAGAACGAATCCATGGAATTCCTCCTCCTGTTGATGCCTCGAATAAAAACTGTACTTCATTTTCTTTTGCCACTTGAAGAAATTCTTGTAAATGTGCTGCTACTACTTTCTTATTGGCGGTTACCACGTGCTTTTTGGCTCTTAATGCTTCAAGGATCATTGTTCTAGCAGGTTCTAATCCCCCTAATACTTCCACAACAACTTCCACTTCTTTGTCCGCTAAAATCTTATTGAAATCATCGCACATTTCTGGAAGAACTTTTTCTTTTCCTTTTCGAATCCATATATATGAAACTGACATTCTAGATGTATATGTAGTTGCTTTCTGACTAATAATCTCATATACGCCTCTTCCAATTGTTCCATATCCTAAAATAGCTACTTTCATTCTTTTTGTCTCCCTTCCGATGAATTTCATTAATATTACTCATTATAGCATAAATACAGATTTTAACATAATCTTTATATATTTTTGCGATATTTTTTCATCCTTATCCAAATTCCTTTCTACTCTTTTTAATTTCATTATTTTTTTCTGAATGTTTTGAATGGATAAAAATTGTTGTATTTATAACCTTTTCCACTGAAATTGGTTACCTCTTTACCGCAATAAATTTTTGTTGTTTTTCAAAAAACACTTGTATTTATATTGCGGACATTGTATCATGGTATTTATTATAATGCAAGGAGAAAAAGGTGAGATTATGAAAAATTATTTTAACAGCACAAGAAATAAAACATTACATACTTCCGTAAAAGACGCTATTTTACAGGGATTAGCCCCTGATGGAGGACTCTATGTAACAGACACACTGGGACATACGGTTCTTAATTTAAATGACTTACTTCCTATGACTTATGAAGAAATGGCACCAATTATTTTATCTGCCCTTCTTCCTGGTTTTACAACCAATGAATTAGAAACCGCTGTCTTTCATGCCTATCATAACTCCTTTTCTAGTAAAGAAGTAACACCCGTTGTCTCCATCGATAAGGATAAAAATTTTTTATTGGAGCTTTTCCATGGACCAACTTCTGCGTTTAAAGATGTTGCCTTACAGATGTTACCACAGCTTATGCCACTGGCCTTAAAAGACCAAGGAGAAAAAAAGGTTATGATTTTAGCTGCAACAAGCGGTGATACTGGAAAAGCTGCTCTTTGTGGATTCCAAGATGTCCCAAGAACTGGCATCTTAGTTTTCTATCCAAAAGATGGTACTAGTGCGATTCAAAGACTTCAAATGGAGACACAAGAAGGTTCTAACACTTCTGTTTGCGCTCTTATTGGAAATTTCGATGACGCACAATCCAAAGTAAAAGAACTGTTTCATTCTCCATCATTGCAAGCTCTTTGTGATGAGAAAAACATTCTTTTCTCTAGTGCTAACTCCATTAATATCGGACGTTTAGCACCACAGGCTGTATACTATTTCTACTCTTATTTCCAATTAGTAAAGAGAGGAAAAATTGCCCTTGGAGATGAAATTGATTTTTGTGTTCCAACTGGAAACTTTGGCGATATATTAGCAGGATATTATGCGAAATTATTAGGACTGCCTGTTCACAAATTAATCGTAGCTTCCAATGCTAATAATGTTTTAACCGATTTCTTCACAACAGGAACTTACGATCGCCGTCGTCCATTTCATAAAACACTTTCTCCATCTATGGATATTTTAATTTCTAGTAACTTAGAACGTCTCCTTTATTATATGAGCGGAAATGATGATGTTTATACAAAAGAATTGATGGACTCTCTACAGGAAAACGGACATTACACAATTAAACCTTCTCTTCTTGCGAAATTAAAAGAGACTTTCTATGCAGGATATTGTACTGATGAACAATGTAAACAAGAAATTCATACTGTATATGAAGAACAAAATTATGTATTAGATCCTCATACAGCCGTTGGCTATCATGTTATGAAACAATACCAACAAGAAGAGAAAGAACAGCGCCCTTGTGTTCTCCTTTCTACTGCAAGCCCTTACAAATTCTGCGGGCAAGTGTATGAAGCGATTACAGGCACTCTTCCAGAAGCAGATGAATTTGCGTTAATGGAATTATTATCAGAGAAAACAAATACTGAGATTCCAAAAAATTTAAGTGACTTAAAGGAAAAACCAATCATTCATAATACCGTTATTTCAAAAGAAGATATGGATTCCTATGTGCTAGAAAAAACAAAAGAACTTTTTACGAAACGCTAAGAAACACGTTTCCTATAAAAGAATATTATTTTTTAACTAATTATTATTGAGAAAGGAGAACTTCGCTATGTTTCTTGTAAGTGTACCCGCAACAAGTGCCAACGTGGGAGCTGGTTTTGACTGCCTTGGACTCGCACTCTCTTTACGCGGTAATTTCACATTTCGCTCTCTTCCTAACGACGTTATTATCAAAGGATGTGAGCCTGCCTATTGTACAAAAGACAACCTTGTTTATCTCGCATTTGAAAGGACAATGAATTTCATTGGAAAATCAATTTCTGGTGTGGAGATTATTATTGACTGTGAAATTCCTCTTCAAAGAGGGTTAGGAAGCAGTGCTGTCTGCATCGTGGCTGGAGCATTTGGTGCCAATGCCTTAGCTGGTTTTCCTCTTTCAAAAGAAGAATTATTCGCTATTTGTACGGATATGGAAGGACACCCTGATAACGTAGGCCCTGCTATTTTTGGTGGATTAACGTTATCCTATATGAGTGACGAGCATCCAATTATGGTTCCTTATCAGGTTCATGAATCCCTTCACTTTATGGCTGTCGTTCCAGAAACAACGGTTTCCACTCATGACGCCAGGGCAATTCTTCCAAAGGAACTTTCTTATCAAGATGCGGTTTTTAATATCGGTCATTGTGCCGCCTTTTTAAAAGGCCTAGAAACAGGAAATACTGCCCTCATTCGCTCTTCCGCTGGAGATCGCCTTCATGAACCATACCGTAAACAATTGATTCCAGAGTATGATCCTCTTTTAGCCTTATGTAATGCTCATAACGCATTAGCTTTACTCATTAGTGGAAGCGGATCTACCATGCTGGTTATTAGTGATAAAAAAGAGACTTTAGACTCCATTGAAAAAGATATTTTAAAGACTTGCTCCGTCACTTGTCATCAGTTGCAAGTGGAACAAGAAGGTGTCATTGTAACGGAAGTTTAGATCTTTCTGTTTTTTTCCTTTCCTACAAAAAAGGACAGAGGTGTTGTAAAAAAATCTTTCTTTTACAATGCCTTTGTCCTTTTTATGTCTTTCTTTCCTGTCGCTTAATTTTAACCTTAGAATCTTATCGTCTTATCTTAATAGTAGCCTTTTCTACCCCTTTAGATAACGCCATAAAGTGCTTCTACTAATGCCTAACTGCTTTGCTGTAGCACTTTGATTTCCTCCATTTTCTTGAAGTGCATAGGAAATAATTTCTTTTGTTAACTGCTCTAATGTCTTCAAGTGATTTCCATCTTTTAGCTCCACTCCTATCACTTCTCTTGATGATTTCTTTTCTCTTCTCTCTTTGCTTAACACTTTTATTACTTCTTCTGCTTTTATATATGGTGTCGTTGTGCTAAGAGATAGTTCCCGAACTACTCTTTTTAACTGTCGATAATTATAAGACCAAAAATAATTTTGCAATAAATCCATGGCCTCTGGTTCACAGCCAATTAACTCTTTTCCAATCTCTTCATTGACCCGATTTAAATAAAGACTAATGGCCATAGGAATATCTTTTGCATGTTCTCTTAATGGCTCTAACGCAAAAGTAATGCATGGAAATTGATTGATAAATTCATAGGCTTTTGCAGGAATCTCTTTTCCTACATCTAAGTTATAAGACAGTAAAACTTGATTTCGCCCACAAAGATTGGTATCCCTCATAAGATTTACTAACTGCGTCTGCTGTTCTGCCGTCAGTAAATTTGCTTTATGAAAATAGATCGTATTATGACTATCCGTAAATGGAGAATTATAATGGTGAAATAAATACGACCAGTTTTTGGCATTTAATAAACTACAGTCAATTTCAATATAGGGATGATTGCAATATTCACTTTCTATATAAAGCATCGATGCAACAGGCTTCTTACCCGTTCCTTCTTCTCCGAATATAACCACAGGTCTTCTCGTCTGGTTCATTTTATCCACAATTCCATCCACGGAATGTTCATATAAAGAAGTAAACAAAGAATGGGAAATGGTCTCCTCTACTTCTTTCTTTGAAATAATCCGAACCCCTCTCTTCCCTTGTAACACTGGAAATTCATTTGTCCAAAATTGATAGGATACGTATTCCTCCATTCCTTCTATAAAACTATAGGAATAAACAGCAAATATCTTATCTTTTACGTGGATGAAAAATTTTCTATTCTCCGTTTCCAATGAAGTGGTTAGTTCCTTTTTTAATTGTCTTACTAGTTCTATCTCTTCTCCCATATTTTCCATTTGAATCCCCTCATAAATAACTTCACCTGACCTATGAAATACCAGATAAGAAGAGGAACTCTTACTAAAAGACTTCTCCAAAATATGCAATTTTGTCCTAATTCCTGCATACCCTTTACAGAAATTGATAGCACTTTGAAAGGTTTTCTCAATAGATTCTATGCCTGATGTAATTAAGATGGAATCCATATCATGTAACTTCGCTTTCGTTGTTACAATTCGATCTCCTAAAACTAACGAATATCCTTCTTTCTTTAATTGTGTTAAAATCTCATCTACTTCATCCTCATTCTCAATGGTTATAATATTTCTCTCATATTGCAGTAAACTGCATAGCACGGTAGTGTTTTTTGATATGGTATCAAATCCAACAATTGCATAAGACTTGCCATAAGTATCCGCTAACTTTATCGCTCTTAAAACATCCTCTCCTGATAGAGAAATATCAAGCACCGGAATATCCGACACATAATTAATTTTTTTTGCCGTTCCTCCACGGGATATAATTAAATCATAGTTTTCTTTTCTTTCTCTTACAATCTGTACTCCCGCGTCCAGATCTCCTACATAGGCGGATAACTCCATTTCTGGAAATCTCTTTGCCACATTTACCATTAAAACCTTCATACTTTCAAATGGCGCAATCCCCAATACTTTTATCTTTTGATCCTTCATATAATCTCCCACTCTTTCTATTATCTTCTTGATTCAAAAACAAGAAATGTTTTTACTTTATACTGAATTATCAATATGACCCCTATCTTTTAACCCATTCGTCTTATTCTCTTTAGTGTATCAAATTGAATCATTTTTCACAACTCTATTTTAAATATAAAAACTCTTGTTTTATTTTGTAACATTATTTTTTGCTTCTTTTCTATTTTGTTTCATATTGAAACAGATTCTTCTTTTTTTTCCTAGTTCTTTTTCTAAAAAATCACTAACATATAGCTATGGACTTTAAAAACTGTCTATAAACATATTCTTTTCTACCATACGATAAAATTTTTAAGTCCCTCACTATAGAGAAATATGTTTATAGACACAAAACAGAAAAAAGGAGAAGGCTATGAAAAACAAATATCTAATTATTGCCGATGATTTTACAGGCTCTAATGATACTGGGGTACAATTGCGTAGAAGGGGTTATCCTACAAAAGTGTTTTTCGCAAATCACTTTACGGATACTTTGGGAGAATATTCTATCGTAATTGATACAGAATCTAGAACCATTCCTAGTAAAGCTGCTAGTGAAATTGTTTCTTCCACTATTGCTAATCTGGATTTTTCTTCCTTTCAATATGTCATCAAAAAAGTGGACTCTACACTCCGTGGTAATATTGCAGAGGAACTCAAAGCAATCGATGATATTTTCTTGCCAGAACTTATCATTTTTGCCCCTGCTCTTCCCGATCTTGGTCGTACTACAATCAATGGAATTCAACATTTAAACGGAGTACGAATCTGTGATACGGAATTAGCACAAGACCCAAAAAATCCTGTAAAAAATGATAGCTTAGTGGATATTTTAAGCTCTGTTTATACAGAACCAATTTCTCAAATTTCTTTACAGCAGTTGCGAGAAAATCCGATTTCCTTTGACGACGCAAGAATCTTTTGCGTTGACGCTATCACAAATCTGGATTTACAAACAATCATACAACAGGCAAATGCAACTGGTAAAAAAACGCTCTGGGTTGGAACTGCAGGCATTGCAGATAATATTATGAATATTGAGGAAAAACCTCTACCTGTTCTTGCTTCCATTGCCAGTATTTCTAGTACCACCAACACACAAGTGAAATACTGCGAATCCCAAGGTTGTAAATTAGTACAAATTCCAGTTCACGACATTTTACAAAAGAAAATTGAGCCTTCCCTTTTTGTTTCACAGGCAATTGAATCTCTCAATGCTGGCTATGATACTTTATTACTTCCAAGCACAAGCTACTGTCGAGAAGACTTACAAATTTCTATGGAAATTGGTGAGCAACTTGGTATGGATCTGTTAGCTATTGGCGATTATGTAAAAACTCTCATCGGACAAATGACAAAAGAGATTTTACTAAAAACAAAAGTAAGCGGACTTTTCCTAACAGGAGGCGATACTGCTCTTGGAGTTTTAAATAATATGGATGCACAAGGCTCTGAAATTTTATCAGAAATCGCCATTGGAATTCCTATGCTTCGTATTGTTGGCGGAAGTATTGACGGCATGAAGGTTATCACAAAAGCTGGTGCTTTTGGAAAAGAAGATGCAATTACATTTGCGATTCGAAAATTAAAGGAGGCATAAGAAAAATATGAAGATTTTAGAGAACGTTAAAAAAATTCCTGGTGGACTTATGGTAATCCCTTTGTTACTTGGAACAATTATTAACACTTTCTTTGGACATAGTATTCTTGGAATGACTGAGACTGGAATTTGGGACTATTTCTCTGGAACTTTCACTGTGAATTTATTCCAAGCAGGTGCCATGCCACTTCTTGCAGCATTTCTATTCTGCAATGGTACGACAATTGATTTTAAAAAGGCTGGACAGCCTGTTTATAAAGGTGTTATTTTAATTATTACAAAAGTTGGAATCGGTATCGCCATCGGATTACTTGTGAATAAATTCATTGGACCTGCTGGTATTTTAGGCTTAACACCTCTTGCAATTATTGGTGCACTCTCTAATTCTAACGGCGGTTTATATGCAGCTTTAGCTGGTGAATATGGAGATGCTACTGACGTAAGCGCTTGTGCTATTTTAGCCTTAAAAGATGGTCCTTTCTTCACTATGTTAGCTCTTGGAGCCGCTGGTGTGGCTAAAATTCCAATTGAAATTATGATTGGATGTATTATTCCGATTGCCATCGGATGTATTCTTGGAAATATTGATGAAGATATCCGCAAATTCTGTGCACCTGGTGCTTCCATGCTCATTCCATTCTTCGCTTTTCCACTCGGTGCAAACTTAAATTTAATGGACTTAGTAAAAGCTGGAATCCCTGGAATTCTTCTTGGAATCGTTTGTACCTTTGTCACAGGTCTTGGCGGTTACTTCGTTTATAAATTACTGAAAATGGAACACCCTGAAGTAGGTGCAGCCATTGGTACAACCGCAGGAAACGCCGCTGCAACACCTGCTGCTGTAGCAGCCATTGATTCAACACTTCTTGCAATCTCAGCTACCGCTACCGCACAAATTACAGCTGCAATTATTGTAACGACACTTCTTTGTCCTATTTTAACAACCTTCTTACATAAACATGAGGAACGCAAAAAGTGTCTAAGCCCTAGCATCAATCCAACAACATAAAAAGGAGATAAAATTATGGATAAACGAAAAATAATTGGTATTACAATGGGCGATCCCGCAAGTATTGGCCCTGAAATTACAATAAAAGCATTTTTACATGACTCTTTGCATGAAAAATGCAATCCTATCGTTATCGGTGACTCTAGCGTTTTAGAAGACGCTAAGAAAATTTTAGGAGTAACGAATTTAACAATTCACTCCATTACCAATATAGCAGAAGCAAACTTTCAACCAAATGTCTTAAATGTCCTCGATATGAAATTAGTTGACATGGAACATTTAAAACGCGGAGAAGTATCTGCTCTCGCTGGCGAAGCTGCCTTTCAATATGTCAATAAAGTCATTGAACTAGCTTTAAATAAAGAAATTGACGCAACCGTCACAAACGCTTTTAATAAAGAGGCAATCAATCTTGCTGGACATCACTATTCTGGACATACAGAGATCTATGCAGATTTCACTCATACGAAAAACTATACAATGATGTTAGCTCATGAAAATTTACGAGTCGTACACGTTTCTACTCATGTTTCCTTAATGGAAGCGTGCAGAAGGGTAAAAAAACAACGAGTTCTTGATTGTATTAAAATTGCATATCAAGCGTGCAAAGACCTTGGAATCAAAAATCCAAAAATCGGTGTTGCTGGTCTCAATCCTCACAGCGGAGAAAATGGTCTATTTGGTCGTGAAGAAATTGAAGAAATTATTCCAGCAATTGAAGCTGCCAAATCAGAAGGCATCTTAGCCGATGGTCCAGTTCCTCCTGATACGCTCTTCTCAAAAGCTCTTGGTGGTTGGTATGACATTGTAGTAGCCATGTATCACGATCAAGGTCATATTCCATTAAAAGTCGTTGGATTTGTCTACAACCAAGCAGACCAGAAATGGGAAGCGGTATCTGGTGTTAATATTACTCTTGGTTTACCAATCATTCGTACAAGTGTAGACCATGGAACGGCTTTTGATCAAGCAGGAAAAGGAACGGCTTCTGAACTTAGTTTAATCAATGCCATTGATTATGCCATTTTATTTGCCAATAATCGTTGATAAGCATTTTTAATTTTTCGTTTATTTTTATATTATATTCTCTCTTAATACTTGTATTTTTGTTTTTTATATTGTTATCAAAACGATGAGAAGTATGCTTTGCGTACTTCTCACATTCTTAGGGGATGTCAAATAGAAATACAATCATTTCTATTTGATTTATGCCTTCGATACAAATAATAATAGGCAACCATAGTTTCTGACTGGTTGCCTATTGTTTTATCTCGTATATTGATTTCTCTATTGTTTTCTTATACTTTCTCTAACACCGATTTCCAACGAATCGAAAATAAAATAATTAAAGAAATAATAGCTGCCATGTAATTGGAAAATAAATTTCCCCAAAATACAGAATACTCTCTTAAAAAAGATTCGGTTAATAAAATAAAAATATAGCGGAATAACCAAATTCTAAGCACTCCAAGTATCAATGGTATCTTCGTTCTTCCAAGTCCAATCATAGCTCCTTGTACTGCAATGCAAATCCCAAATCCTACAACAGAATAGGTGTAGATATGTAACGCATGATTTGCTACCTCTAATACTTCTGGTACACGAGTAAATAAAATGGTTAAGTGGCTAGAAGCTGGTACAATAATGGAAATAATAAAAACAGCTGTAATAGCAGAGGAAATACATCCTCTATATGCACTTTTCTTTGCTCGCTCAGGGAGTCCTGCACCAATATTCATACTCACCATCGTTGTGACCGCAGAACCAAAAGCTGCTGGTAGATTAAAACAAACACTGGAAATATTATTGGCAATTCCCTGTCCATTTAATACGATAGCCCCATATTTTTGTGTTTCATTATTGATTAAAACAAATCCTAAACTTAACATCATCTGTGTCAACATAGAAGGAATTCCGATTTTAACCAACTTTTTAATGACTGCAATATCAAATTGGAAGCCTTTTAACGTCAACTGCATTCTACCTTTTTGAATGAATAGCTCATGGAACATCCAGATACATACAATAAAATTCGCCATCAGTGATGCAAGAACACATCCAACGACTTCTAAATCCAACCAATAAACAAAAATACAGTTTCCAATGATTTTTAAAATAAGCATAATCACCATTCGGATTAATGGTGCTTCTGGACGACCTGTAGAGTTCATAATTCCATTGTAGATGCTTTCCATAAAAGAAAATGGCAATACAATGGCATAAAGTGAAATATAAAGACGCACATTTTCAGAAATCTCTGGTGTTACGTGCCCACTAATTGGAATAGAAATAAGAGCTAAAATTGGTGCAATACAAATCCCTGCTAAAAAACCAATAACAACGGTCTGTACCGCAATATGTTTCACTCGTTCAAAATTACCGCTTCCAAATGTCTGCCCAATGACCGCCATAGCCGCTACACTGAGTCCTTGTGCAAGCGCTAATACAACCATGATGACTGGCTCTGAAAAAGTAACTGCACTGGCAACAAATGTTCCAGCTACATTGTTGATAAATAATCCATCCGATAAAGGCATTAAAGACTGAACAACACTCATCATTAGCGTTGGTAACGCAAGAAGCCAAAGGGTGCGCCACATATTTCCATTGACAATCATATTCCGCCGTTCTTCTTCATCCATTTTTAATAACTTTAATCTTGGCGTTTTATCAGTTTTTCTTTTACTGATTTTTGAATCTTCTTTCATTTTCATTTCCTCATTCTACTACTCTCTATATTCCCACCTCAATAGAATACCTTTTCTCCTCCAATTTTCATTCTGACAAGCAAACTTCTTATTTCCCTTTGAAAGCACCATCTCCTATTATCAAATATTATATTATTATTACACTCAAACACCTTCTATTACATTTTTATTTTTCAAAATCCTCTTGTAAATTATATGGTGTTGACTGATAAACATAATAATTCAACCAATTCGTATAAAGACAGTTGGAATTGGCTCTCCATATGAGTTCTGGAATAATCGAAGGATCGTCATTTTTATAATAATTTTTTGGCACTTCTGGATTTAAATCTCGTTTGACATCTCTACGATACTCCTTATCTAACGTAAGGCGATCGTACTCAGAATGTCCTGTTACAAAAATTCGTTTTCCCCCATCTCCAATAATAATATAGCTTCCTGCTTCCTCACTTTTAGCAATCACTTTTAGATGCTCATTTTTTTCTACCGCCTCTTCATCAATCCCCGTATAACGAGAATGAGGGGCATAAAAAACATCATCCATTCCTCTTGCTAATAACACTTTTCTATGGAGCAATGTATGATGGTATACCCCACTTAATTTCTCTTTCAATAGTTGTTTTTCAATCCCATAATGGTAATAAAGCCCTGCTTGAGCCCCCCAACAAATGTGAAATGTACTAAATACATTTGTCTTTGACCATTCCATAATCATTGTTAGCTCTTCCCAGTAGTTTACTTCTTCAAACGGCATCTGCTCTACTGGTGCCCCCGTAATAATCATCCCATCAAACTTCTGATCCTTAATCTCAGAAAACGTTTTATAATGTTTATTTAAATGAGAAGCAGGTGTATTCTTTGATATATGCGTTTCCATATGACAAAATGTCACGTCAATTTGAAGTGGCGTGTTGGAAAGCATACGAAGCAATTGTAATTCGGTATCCTCTTTCGTTGGCATTAAGTTTAAAATAACAATACTAAGAGGGCGAATATCCTGCGTCATGGCACGATGTTCATCCATAACAAATATATTCTCATCTTCTAATATGGCTTTTGCTGGTAAATCCGTCTGCACTTTAATGGGCATTTTATACTCTCTCCTTCCATTTCCTCACATTTTCAAGCAGTTAGAAAACAAACTTCATTATCTTATAACTGCACATCATTTGTTTTTCCTATATTAAAAAACGAATTTTCCTAATATATAAAAAACTTGTATACAAAATATTCTATTTTATAAGTATACTTCTATTTTCCCCTTGTGCCAAGCCTTATCTTTTGATATACTTCATTTAAGTTTTATAACACTACTTAATTAAAGTAGTAATTATGGGATAGGATAGTGAAAAACAATAAAAAACATAGGAGGATCTATATAATGAGTAACAATTATCATGCTGAAACCAAGTGTATCCACTCTGGTTGGGAACCAAAAAATGGAGAATCCAGACAGATTCCTATTTATCAGTCAACTACATTTAAATACGATTCCGCAGATGAAATGGGCAAGTTGTTTGATTTAGAAGCCAATGGGTATTTTTATTCTCGTCTTCAAAACCCAACCAATGACGCAGTTGCAACAAGAATTGCTGATTTAGAAGGGGGTGTGGGAGCAATGCTCACATCTTCTGGTCAAGCAGCCAATTTATTTGCCATTATCAATATTTGTGAAGCTGGCGATCATTTAATCTGTGCTTCTGAAATTTATGGTGGTACGTTAAATTTAGTAGGGGTTACTTTAAAGAAATTTGGTATCGAAAGCACCTTTATCAGTGTCGATTCTACTGATGAAGAAATTCATAATGCATTCCGTCCAAATACAAAACTTATTATTGGAGAATCTGTCTCCAACCCAGCTTTAGCCGTTCTTGATATTGAACGCTTTGCAAACGTAGCACATTCTCATGGAGTTCCACTCATTGTAGATAATACATTTGCAACTCCAATTAATTGCCAACCTTTTAAATGGGGTGCTGATATTGTAACTCATTCTACAACGAAATATATGGATGGTCATGCAGCACAAGTAGGTGGCTGTATCGTAGATAGCGGAAACTTTGATTGGGAAGCTCATGCCGATAAATTCCCAGGGCTTACCACCCCTGATGAATCATATCATGGCATTGTTTACACAAAGAAATTTGGGAAATTAGCTTATATTACAAAAGCGACTTCTCAATTAATGCGTGATCTTGGCTCTACCCCATCTCCACTTAGCACATTTTTGCTTGGTATGAGCTTAGAAAGCCTTCCTCTTCGTGTAGAACGTCACTGTTCTAACGCATTGGCAGTTGCTACATATTTAAAAAATCATGAGAAAATCGCCTCTGTTAATTGTCCTGCATTAGAAGGAGACAAATACTATTCACTAGCAAAAAAATATATGCCAAATGGTGTTTGTGGGGTTATTTCTGCTGAATTAAAAGGGGGAAGAGAGTCTGCTGTTCGCTTTTTGGATAGCTTAAAACTCGCTTCGATTGCAACTCATGTAGCAGATGCAAAAACTTGCGTTCTTCATCCAGCAAGCCATACGCATCGCCAGTTGACAGATGAACAATTAGTAGAAGCAGGCATCTCCACTGGACTCATTCGACTTTCTATTGGATTAGAACATGTTGAAGATTTACTTGCAGACATTAAACAAGCATTAGAACAGGCTTAGCTATAAAAGTGATTATGTTTGTATCACTATTAAAATAGAGAAAATTATTACTGATACCCTCTTCCATTATAAAAAGACATCTAGCCTTTCTCCTAGATGTCTTTTTCTATAAACACTTAATTTTTTTCTTTCTCAATCCTTATGCGATACTTGAAAATTATTTCGATATTCAGTAGGAGATACTCCACAAAGGTTTTTAAATATTTTTAAAAAATGCTTATCATTTTCATAACCAACCTTTTTGCTAATGTCTTGTATTTTCCACTCGGTATTTTCCAATAATTCTTTTGCTGCCTCTATTCTAATATCTTTTAAATAATTTACAAAATTCACTCCTGTATAGTCCTTGAACGCAATAGAAAATAAAGAATAGTTCATAGATACATAATTGGAAACGATAGCCATATTTAAATCCTTTTGATAATTTTTTTGTATGTATTCTATGGCTTCTCTTATCTTTCTTTTACTCTGATCATTAATAAATTGCTCGGATAAACAATTAGAAAAATCTGTAAACCATTCTTGTAAATATTCCAAATATTCTTTGGAACAGTTCCATAACAATGGATTTTCATACTTTAGAAGTTTTTTCTGTTCTTCTGGAATCATTTTTCGATAGCCATCCACTAATTTTTTTTGTATTTGCTCTGTTATCATCAAAATATCTTTTCCAACTACTTTTCCATGCTGTGCTTCAAAATACAAATTCATCAGCTGCCCAATAGCATACTCTTGTTCCTTTGTTGTGAATTGTTGCACAAACTGCTCAATAAATTTCCATTTTTCTTTTTCTTCAAGCTTCTTACCATCTTGTTTTATGGATGTGTACACGAGCCGTCTTTTATTCCTAATAAAAGCTTCCATCCTACTTTTTTTTGCTTCCTCATAGGCTTTGACACAATCTTGAAATAGAACATAGAAGGAACTCACTCCGATTCCAAAAGATTCTTCTTGTTCTAGCCATTCGATATAATCTTTTTCCTTTAAAAAGACAACATCTTGTCCTTGCATATTTTCTAATAAAATCCCTCCCATACAATGCAATTGACCATGGGCTCCTACTAATACCCGATAGGCTTCTCTATCAAAAATATCTCCATATTGCTCTTCTTTTTTCTTCCACTCTTCTTCTGATATTTCCGATAGCAAAAAATATTTCATTTGATTATGAAGAATATCAACTGCCTCTTTTTGCTTTATCACATTTTCTCTTTGTTTCTCCTCTAAAAGCTGTAAGAGTTCTTCTATTTTTTCTCTCTTTACTGGCTTTAGGATATAGTCAAATACTCCTTGTTTTAACATTTCTACCGCATAATTAAAATCATCATATCCACTAATTACAACAATATCTGATTGATATCCTAACTCTTTTATCTTTTGTACGAATTCGATTCCATCCATTTTAGGCATCCTAATATCCGTAAAAATCGTATCAATCTGCTGTTTTTCTAAAATCTCTAAAGCTTCTACTCCATTTCTACACTCAATAATCTGATCAATCGGAGTTTCACTTCTTGATGCCATAACAGCAATTCCTTTTCGTATCATTTTCTCATCTTCTACAATTAACAGTGTCTGCAAAGAAATCTCTCCTTTTCACTCACGCATGGGCAATAAAACTCTTACTTTTGTAAAACATCCTTCTTTGGAATAAAATTCCAATCCATATTGCTCTCCAAATTGTTTTTGTATTCTATCCTGCACATTTTTTAATCCAATTCCATTTCCATCTCCACACTTACTATCTGTCTCTCCCTTTATTTTTCTTTCTAACAATTGCTTTTGCTCTTCACTCATTCCAACCCCTGAGTCCGTAATCGCAATTTCAAAGTCGTTTCCATGACGAATCGAACGAATATAAATTGTGGCATCCTCTTCTGCATCAACAATTCCATGATAAATAGCATTCTCTACAATTGGCTGTAATGACATTTTGGGTATTTTTTGTTCATAAATACTATCTTCAATTTTAATACAAAGTAAAATGGTAAAATCATAGCGTAAATTCATTAATTGAATATAGTTTTTAATGTAAACAATTTCTTCTTTAATGCTAACATTTCCAGATACCCATTTCATATTATATCGGAGCAATTCTCCTAACGATGTGATAGCATCTGAGATTTCATATTTTTCATCAATCTCTGCCATCATCTTAATGGATTCCAAAACATTGTAAATAAAGTGTGCATTGATTTGATTTTGTAGTGCTTTAATCTCTGTATTTTTTATTAAAATCTCATGCTCTATATTTTCTTTCATAAGAACTTGTATTTTATCAAGCATTCGATTCACTTGTCGTCCTAACTCACCCATTTCATCACTACTAATAGGTTCTACTCTCTGATTCAAATCTCCCTTTTGAACAACTCGCACAACTTTTAATACTTCATAAAATTGCTTCAATACCGAACGCACCACCAATTTAATAAAAAATGCCACAAAAAAGAAACTCAACATCATAATGGTAATGATTTGAAGTTGGAGAAAAATCATTTCCTTATATTCTCTCTCCATATTAACAACTCGAATATAGGTTCCATCTAATTCTTCCACTGGTTCGATGACGAGAACTACTTTTTCTCCATCTAATTTTGTGTTGATGACCTCTGTCTTCGTAACATTTTTAACCAAAGGTAAAATATCTTTCTTATTCATTTCCCAGTTAAAGTCCGATGATTGCTCTGCAATTATTTTATTGTCTTCTGATAAAAAACAACTAAAACTATTTTCTTTTTTTGTATAGAGATCAAAGAAATTTTCCTCCATAGCGATAACCACTTCTGCAGTTCCAATTTTCTCTCCAAAATCATCCCAAATCACTCGTATTAACCCCATTAAATGTCTTTTATTATCTTCTGATACCATATAATCAGCATAATCTAAATGCCAAGATTCTATATTTTTTTCTGTACTCCATGAAAATAAATTCAGCCTTTCTTGATGATATAAAATAGGTGACATTTCTGGAAATTCATTATTTTCCGCATATACCCTTACTTGATATAAGTATGGATTACTGTTTACAAGTGCCTCGAGAATTGGCATATATTCTTTATGAAATTGTATATACCGCTCCGTTGGTATCTCATCATCTTCTTTTAACTCAGTCAGAAATCTTTTTAGCTCTTGATTTTCGCTAAAAACTTGCGCTGTCATATTTCCTAACTCCATCACTTTTTGAAACGAAGATTTTTCTTTTAAAACATCGCTTTTCACTTCTAAAATTTTTTCTTGAATCATGGTATTATATCGATATTGAAAAAAAATTATGGTATAGATAAGAATCGGAATTAAAACTAATACTAAAATAATAAGAGTAATTTTTTGATTTAAACCCATTTTATCAAATTTTTGCTTTATTTTCTTCATTCTTTTATCCCAAGTTTTTCTTTATTTTTCTGAATTAATTCCGTGGCTGCTTCTTCAAAATCATGGTATCCTATCTTATTTCTCTCTTCTTTATATTGTTCCACTCTTAAATCAAACGCTTCTTCGCTTGGTGCCAATAATAAGTCAATTAACGCATCCGACCATATTTGATTTAATTTATGATAGATTGCTGACATTTCCATATCATCTCCAAAGTCCAATTCATACTGTCCTGTATAGGCTGCATATGGATTCGTCCATTCATAGAGCTGTCTAATATAGTCAGCCTCATAGGATATGGCTTCCATTTGCATTTCACCACTTTGAACCATCCAGTAAGTATCATCTGCCCCGTATATCGAATCGTATTCTTCCCTATCCGTATTCAGAACATCTGCTACTTCTTGATTTATCACTGCTCTCTGATCCACCATATGGTACATAGTTCCTTCTTCTCCTAGATAAATCAACTTCTGTCCTTCTTCGCTCAACATATAGTTCAATAACTCCAATGCCTTTTTTGGATACTTACAGTTTTTTGAAATATAAGTGACTGTCCATCCATTAATCCCTGGAACAGAAAGCACAGGATCCTCTCCTTTTGAATTTCTAGGGCCTTCCACTGCAATATAAATCCTATCTGGATTTTCTTTATATATTTTCTTTTCTTGCTCCTCAATATCTGTATTTTGATAAAAAAGGCAAAAATATCTTCCATCCACCAATTTTTCGGATAACTGCATACGGTTATCAATAAATATTTCAGGATTTAGATACCCTTCTTCTCCAAGCTGGCGAAAAACTTTTAACCAGTTTAAATATTCTTGATCGGTATTTCTATCATAATACTTCCCATCTTTTTCATAAGGCACGGCAAGAAAATTTTGTAACCAAATATCAAAAGAATTGCTTCCTCTTTCTGAAAATTGGTCTGATCCAATTGGAATCAGTGGTTTCCCATTGACTTCTGGAAACATTTCCTTTGCCTTTTTTACGGCTGCTACAAAACCTTCCGGAGTTGTCATATCTGGACTACCAATTGCTTCATAAATATCCTTTCTCACTAAGAAATTTTGATGAGAAGAGATTTTCTCCTTATTTTCTTGAAAATCCGTCCAAGAATACGAATAATTAGGATATCCACATAAATTACCATCCTCTTTTGTATACCATTTCACACTTTCCTCATCCGCTATTTCAAAAAATCCGGTGTGATAAGTTTCCTCTAATTGCTGATAAGAATATACTTTATCTTTTTCTATCATCTCTTGATTCTCACACTCCCACCAACCGAGAGTGATCAAATCTGGTAATGTATCGGAATTAATCATAGAGTTTAATTTTTCGGATTCATCTCCTTTTGGTACAACAAACTCTACATTCACCCCAATTTTTTCTGATATTTTTTTCGATACAATATTTTTTCCCCATTCTGTATCGAACCACGAATAGTTAATATACCATTTTAATGTCACTTTATCTTCTACAATCTCTTTTTTACTATCCTTTTTTATAAAAAGTAATAGGAGTATTATTAAAATACTTCCAACTAAAAAAAGAACACCCCATATTTTATTTTTCATACCAATTTTCCTTTTTTCATTTTATATTACGATTAAATTATCTTCGTATAAACGATAATAACCGACAATTATTATATCATGTAATTGTCGGTCATTGTATCAATTAGAAAAACTTTATTCCTTTACTCCACCTGCTGAAATACTTCCAATAATATATTTAGAACAGAAAGCAAATGTAATTAAAATTGGTAATACAGAAATAGCAACGGCTAAATAAATGGCTCCTTGATTGGCTGTAATATCTGTCGATGAATTTAAAGATGCCATCATAACTGGTAATGTAAATTTTTTCGGGGTATTTAATAAAATTAATGGCAGTAAATAATTATTCC
>OJJJ01000416.1_pt1 | contig 21904 bp, 20 predicted proteins | sample 1596311 | NCBI WGS metagenome assembly OJJJ01 (sample SAMEA4350140, study PRJEB24818) | metagenome | biome: human; feature: gut; material: faeces | place: Denmark | collected 2013-09 | reverse complement strand
ATGCAGGATTTCACCGGTGTACCTGCCGTCGTCGATTTAGCCGCCATGCGTGAAGCCGTTAAGCGCCTGGGAGGGGATACGGCAAAAGTAAACCCGCTCTCACCGGTTGATCTTGTTATCGACCACTCAGTGACCGTTGACCATTTCGGCGATGACGACGCGTTTGGTGAGAACGTTCGCCTGGAGATGGAGCGTAACCATGAGCGTTATGTTTTCCTGAAATGGGGGCAGCAGGCGTTCAGCCGGTTTAGCGTCGTTCCTCCAGGAACGGGGATCTGTCACCAGGTCAACCTGGAATATCTGGGCAAAGCCGTCTGGAGTGAATTGCAGGATAAAGCGTGGGTGGCCTATCCGGATACGCTGGTGGGCACCGATTCACACACCACGATGATTAACGGCCTGGGCGTGCTTGGCTGGGGCGTTGGCGGCATTGAAGCGGAAGCAGCCATGCTCGGCCAGCCCGTTTCTATGCTCATCCCGGATGTGGTGGGCTTTAAGCTGACGGGCAAGCTCCCGGAAGGCATTACCGCAACCGACCTGGTCCTGACCGTGACCCAGATGTTGCGTAAGCATGGTGTGGTCGGCAAGTTTGTCGAATTTTACGGTGACGGGCTGGATTCATTACCGCTGGCGGATCGCGCCACCATCGCCAATATGTCGCCGGAATATGGCGCAACCTGCGGCTTTTTCCCGATCGATAGCGTCACGCTGGAATATATGCGTCTGAGTGGCCGCAGTGAAGAGCAGGTGGCTCTGGTTGAGGCCTACACCAAAGCGCAGGGAATGTGGCGCAACCCTGGCGATGAGCCTGTATTTACCAGCACGCTGGAGCTGGATATGGGCACCGTGGAGGCAAGCCTCGCGGGGCCAAAACGTCCTCAGGATCGCGTTGCGCTGAATAACGTGCCTAAAGCATTTGCCGCCAGTAATGAACTGGAAGTGAACACCGCGCAAAAAGATCACCGTCCGGTCGACTATGTCATGAACGGGCATCAGTATCAGCTTCCTGACGGGGCGGTGGTTATCGCAGCCATTACCTCCTGTACCAACACCTCAAACCCAAGCGTGCTAATGGCCGCAGGGTTACTGGCGAAAAAGGCGGTACAGCTTGGCCTTAAACCGCAGCCGTGGGTGAAAGCCTCTCTCGCCCCTGGCTCGAAAGTGGTTTCCGATTATCTGGCGCAGGCGAAGCTCACGCCGTACCTGGACGAGCTGGGCTTTAACCTGGTGGGATATGGCTGTACGACCTGCATCGGTAACTCCGGGCCGTTGCCTGAGCCAATAGAAATGGCGATTAAGCAGGGCGATCTGACCGTCGGCGCGGTCCTCTCCGGTAACCGTAACTTCGAAGGGCGTATTCATCCGCTGGTTAAAACGAACTGGCTGGCGTCACCGCCGCTGGTCGTAGCCTATGCACTGGCCGGGAATATGAATATCAACCTGGTCACCGACCCGATTGGTCACGATCGCAAAAATGATCCTGTGTATCTGAAAGATATCTGGCCGTCCTCGCGGGAAATTGCGCGTGCGGTCGAGAAGGTGTCGACGGAGATGTTCCGCAAAGAGTATGCCGAGGTGTTTGAAGGCACGCCCGAATGGAAAGCGATCAATGTCGTCGGTTCTGACACCTATGACTGGCAGGATGATTCAACCTATATCCGCCTGTCGCCTTTCTTCGATGACATGCTGGCAGAGCCTGAACCGCTTAAGGATATTCACAACGCGCGCATCCTTGCAATGTTAGGGGATTCAGTCACAACGGACCATATCTCCCCGGCAGGCAGTATCAAAGCCGACAGTCCGGCCGGGCGCTATCTGCAAAGCCGTGGGGTGGAGCGTCGTGATTTTAACTCCTACGGTTCGCGTCGTGGTAACCACGAAGTGATGATGCGCGGGACCTTTGCCAACATCCGTATTCGCAACGAAATGGTGCCGGGTGTGGAAGGGGGGATGACACGACACCTGCCGGGCTCGGAAGTGGTGTCTATTTACGACGCGGCGATGAGCTATCAGAAAGAAGGTACGCCGCTGGCCGTTATCGCCGGGAAAGAGTATGGCTCAGGTTCAAGCCGTGACTGGGCGGCGAAGGGACCACGGTTGCTGGGCGTCCGTGTGGTCATTGCCGAGTCGTTTGAACGTATTCACCGCTCTAACCTGATTGGTATGGGTATTTTGCCGCTGGAGTTTCCGCAAGGCGTCACCCGCAAAACGCTGGGGCTGACGGGTGAAGAGCAGATTGACATTAGCGGATTGCAAAATCTGCAGCCGGGCAAAACGGTGCCGGTAAAATTGACACGGGCGGACGGGACAACAGAGATGCTGGAATGTCGGTGCCGTATCGATACGGCAACAGAGCTAACCTATTACCAGAACGACGGCATTTTGCACTACGTGATTCGTAAAATGCTGGATTGATGAAACAAGCCCGGCACCTGTGCCGGGCTATTTGCGATCACTCGCCCAACAGGTGGCCCATTTTTGCGGCTTTGGTGTCGAGGTAGTGGGCATTTTTCGGGTTACGTCCAACGATCAGCGGCACGCGTTCGACGATATTGATACCCGCTTCGGTCAGGATCTCCACTTTGCGTGGGTTATTCGTCAGCAGGCGAACTTCATCTACGCCCAGCAACTTAAACATATCCGCGCACAGGGTGAAGTCGCGCTCGTCGGCGGCAAAGCCAAGCTGATGGTTAGCTTCGACCGTGTCGTATCCCTGATCCTGCAGCGCATAGGCGCGGATTTTATTCAGCAAACCAATATTACGACCTTCCTGGCGGTGATAAAGCAGCACGCCACGGCCTTCCTCAGCGATATGGGAAAGGGCGGCCTCTAGCTGGAAACCACAATCACAGCGCAGGCTGAACAGGGCATCGCCGGTCAGACACTCCGAATGTACGCGAGACAGTACCGGCGTCTGTCCTGAAATGTCGCCAAACACCAGGGCGACGTGATCCTGTCCGGTTGCCAGTTCTTCAAAACCCACCATCAGGAAATCGCCCCATGGGGTTGGCAGTTTGGCTTCTGCCACACGTTTAAGCTGCATGTGATTCTCCAGAGTATGCTGACACGTTTCGTGTCTTTCGCCTGTTTGGCTTTCTGTATCCGTTTATTTTGCCACAAGCTCCGCGCGTTCGCCTAATCACCACCATGCTATACGAACGTTAAACGCACGATCCGACATATCCACCCTGTTGATGAAATTCAGTTATGATTGTGACGCTTAGCGAAAAAGGAGAAGACATGCTTTCAATCGCCAGACGAACGGCAGCAGGTGCGGCCATTTTGCTTATTATGCCTTTATCCGTATGGATTTCAGGCTGGATGTGGCAGCCCGGCCAGAATAGCGCGTGGCTGAAAGCCTTGTACTGGATAACGGAGACGGTCACGCAACCGTGGGGGATCATTACGCATGTGCTGCTTTGTGCCTGGTTCCTGTGGTGTCTGCGTTTTCGTCTGCGTGCTGCGCTAATGCTTTTTGCTATCCTCGGCGGCGCAATCCTTATCGGCCAGGGCGTGAAGTCCTGGGTTAAAGATCATGTGCAGGAACCGCGTCCTTTTGTGGTATGGATGGAAAAAACGCATCATGTTCCGGTGGATGAGTTCTACAATTTAAAACGTAAAGATCGCGGTGCGCTGGTAAAAGAGCAACTGGCGGAACAACAGGAAATTCCGAACTTTTTACGTAAACACTGGCAAAAAGAGACGGGTTTTGCCTTTCCTTCCGGGCATACGATGTTTGCCGCCAGTTGGGCGTTGCTTGGTGTAGGGCTTTTATGGCCGCGCCGTCGGACGGTGACTATCGCGATTTTGCTGGTCTGGGCGACAGGCGTAATGGGGAGCCGCTTGCTGCTTGGCATGCACTGGCCGCGTGATTTGGTGGTTGCCACGCTCATATCGTGGGTGCTGGTCACGCTGGCAACCTGGCTTGCCGAACGTATTTGCGGGCCGCTAACGCCGCCGCCGGAAGAGAAGGCAGAAATCGCCGAAAGGGAGCAAAGCGGCGTCTGAAGGTTGATATTCCGCATTTTGCCCATAAATCCATGACTGGCGCGCTACTTTTTCCGTTTCGCGCCCGTCACTAAAATGGTAGTTTATAAGGCTAATTGCGGTGAGTTGAACACACTTTATTCGCTTGAACCACATAACGGGAAGTAATGTGAAATATTTACTCATTTTCTTACTGGTGTTGGCGATTTTTGTCATTTCAGTCACATTGGGCGCGCAAAACGATCAGCAGGTAACGTTTAACTATCTGCTGGCGCAGGGCGAGTACCGGGTTTCGAGCCTGCTTGCGGTCTTGTTCGCAGCGGGTTTCATCATCGGCTGGCTGGTGTGTGGCCTGTTCTGGCTTAAGGTTCGTGTTTCCCTTGCGCGCGCTGAGCGAAAAATTAAACGACTTGAACATCAAATTGCGCCTGCAACTGACATTCCGGAAAGCAGTGCTGTGCCGGTATCCAGGGAATAATCGAATATGCTGGAGTTGTTGTTTCTGCTTTTGCCTGTAGCCGCAGCCTATGGCTGGTATATGGGCCGCAGAAGTGCGCAACAAACAAAACAGGATGAAGCAAACCGTCTCTCCCGCGACTATGTTGCAGGGGTTAACTTCCTGCTGAGTAATCAACAGGATAAAGCGGTTGATCTGTTCCTCGATATGCTTAAAGAGGACACGGGCACCGTTGAAGCGCATCTCACCCTGGGAAACCTGTTCCGTTCACGCGGTGAGGTTGACCGCGCCATTCGCATTCACCAGACCTTAATGGAAAGCGCTTCGCTGACCTACGATCAGCGTTTGCTGGCGGTTCAACAGCTGGGACGTGATTACATGGCGGCGGGGCTGTACGATCGGGCGGAAGATATGTTCGCTCAACTGGTGGACGAGACCGATTTCCGCATCAGTGCGCTACAACAATTGCTGCAAATTTATCAGGCGACCAGTGACTGGCAGAAAGCCATTGATACCGCTGAGCGTCTGGTGAAGCTGGGTAAAGATAAACAGCGCGATGAGATAGCCCATTTCTACTGCGAACTTGCCCTTCAGCAAATGGGCAATGACGACATGGATAAAGCCATGGCGTTACTGAAAAAAGGGGCCGCTGCTGACCGCAACAGCGCTCGCATCTCCATTATGATGGGGCGTGTTTTTATGGCGAACGGTGAGTTCGCCAAAGCGGTGGAAAGCCTGCTGCGGGTTATCGACCAGGATAAAGAGCTGGTCAGTGAAACGCTGGAAATGTTGCAGACCTGCTATCAGCAACTGGGTAAACAGGATGAGTGGGTCGCTTTCCTTCGCCGGTGCGTAGAAGAGAATACCGGTGCGACGGCTGAACTGATGCTGTCAGACATCGTTGAACAGCACGAAGGCAGTGACACCGCACAAGTCTATATCACGCGTCAGTTGCAGAGACATCCAACGATGCGCGTGTTCCATAAGCTCATGGATTACCACCTGAATGACGCAGAAGAGGGACGCGCCAAAGAGAGCCTGATGGTGCTGCGTGATATGGTTGGCGAGCAGGTGCGCAGTAAGCCGCGCTATCGCTGCCAGAAGTGTGGTTTTACCGCCTATACGCTCTACTGGCACTGTCCATCGTGCCGGGCCTGGTCCACCATCAAGCCGATTCGCGGACTTGACGGACAATAATTTTTTAAAAAACTCTGCTTTAGTTACAACATACTAATGGTTCTTTTACCATTATCAGGCACCGTGCGATTTATCGCCTGGCAGGAAAGGAAATCGATTCTGTCAATTTGTGCCGCTGGCAGGTAGAATGCTGGCCGTTTATCTGTTCCGCGCCGCTGCGCGCCCATAGACGAAAAGGGCTGGTCATGACGTCTGTAGCTTCCTCCGCTTCCCGCATAATTACCGATTCTCCTGTTGTCGTTGCTCTCGATTATAACAATCGCGATGCCGCGCTGGCGTTTGTTGACGGTATCGATCCTCGTGACTGTCGCCTGAAAGTCGGCAAAGAGATGTTCACGTTGTTCGGTCCGCAGATCGTCCGCGACCTACAGCAGCGCGGTTTTGACGTTTTCCTCGATCTGAAATTCCACGATATTCCGAATACCACCGCCCATGCCGTTGCGGCGGCGGCTGAGTTAGGCGTATGGATGGTAAACGTGCATGCATCAGGCGGGGCGCGGATGATGACCGCAGCGCGTGAAGCGCTGGTGCCGTTTGGTAAGGACGCGCCGTTACTGATTGCTGTAACTGTACTGACCAGCATGGACGATTCCGATCTGCGCGATCTGGGTGTGACGTTGTCACCTGCAGAGCATGCTGAGCGTCTCGCGCGGCTGACGCAAAACTGCGGCCTTGATGGTGTTGTCTGCTCGGCTCAGGAAGCGCTGCGTTTCAAATCTGAACTGGGGCGCGAGTTTAAACTGGTCACACCGGGTATCCGTCCAGCAGGCAGTGAGGCAGGCGATCAGCGCCGCATTATGACACCAGAACAGGCACAGGCCGCAGGCGTGGATTATATGGTGATTGGTCGCCCTGTGACGCAGTCCGCCCATCCTGCGCAGACCCTGAAAGCGATTAACGCATCACTGAGAAAGGGGGCATGATGAGCGATTCTAACAGCCGCCTGGTCTATTCCACCGGAACCGGGCGTATTGATGAACCAAAAGAAAAAGCAGAGCGTCCAAAAGGCGACGGTATCGTGCGCATTCAGCGCCAGACCAGCGGTCGCAAGGGGAAGGGCGTTTGCCTGATCACCGGGATTGATCTGGACGATGCCGAACTGACAAAACTCGCTGCGGAATTAAAAAAGAAATGTGGATGCGGTGGTGCCGTTAAAGACGGCGTAATTGAAATCCAGGGTGATAAGCGTGATTTAATTAAATCACTGCTCGAAGCCAAAGGTATGAAAGTCAAACTGGCAGGCGGTTAAAATAAATGAGCCACGGACAATGCCGTGGCTCTTTTTCTCGTGCGTAAGTCAGATCGGAAATATATTCAATATATCTTTTATACTGATTGTTGTCGGTATGGTGATTATTTACCCACCTGGTGACCGATAATACCGCCGACGGCAGCACCACCTAACGTACCCAGCGTACTACCATCCGTTAACACCGCACCACCCAGAGCACCAGCACCGGCACCAATTGCGGTGTTACGATCGCGTTTAGACCAGTTAGAGCATGCGCTCAGGGACATTGCTACAGTGATTGCCAGAACAGCGGCGGCTAATTTTTTGCTGGTTAAGGTCATAATACTTTCTCCTGAATTATCGATTCACGGAAAGAAATGCACTTTAAGTATAGCCCAATTGAATACTTAAATTCTTTTTCTCCGTGAAAGCTGGTTGCGCAGGTGTTACGTAATCACGCAGGTGATAGTCACTTCCTGTTATATCGCTAATATTAATTTTACGACTTCAGCCAGGGTTAAACAGGTAAAAAATCTTAAAGAAAGGGTCGGAATTTTCTCAGAAAAATATGCGCCCGAGATTTGGGCGCGGAAAATAGTTATGCTGACTTTTTGACGATATTTACCGTCAGGCCGTCACGTTCGAGCTGCTGACGATGTTCATTACTCAGGCGCTCATCGGTGATCACGCGGCTAAAACGGGACAAGGGGCCCATCGTGTAAGGGTGAACCGCACCAAATTTCGAGCTGTCGGTAAGTACAATGGCTTCACACTCTTTTTCCAGTACGGCGTTAACGACGTCAGTACGCATCATATCCCGGCCAGTGAAGCCAGTGTCTGGCTGCCAGCCATCAATACCAATGAAAGCCTTGCTGAAATGCACCTGTTGCACATACTGCCGGGTAAGCGGACCGACCATACTTTCGCTCTTTTTCTGATAAATCCCGCCTAACAGAATGACTTCACAGCGTGTTTCTTTAAGCAGATGGGCGATATAACTGCTGACGGTGATAATCGTTATATCTTTTTGTTCGGCGAGCGTGCGCGCGAGAAGGGCGTTGCTGCTGCCATTTTCGATAAATACCGTTTCACCGTTATTCACTAAGGATGCGGCAAATTCCGCCAGTTCCCGTTTAAGCGCATAGTTGTTCATCATGCGGGTTTCGACGTCTTCACTGTCCAGCGGGACGGCATACCCGTGTGCGCGGCGAAGGTAGCTCTGTTTTTCCAGCAGGTTAAGATCCTGGCGGATTGTGACTTCGGAGACACCGGTGGCTTTAGCGAGATCGACCACGCTCACGCGGCCCTGATCGATGACCATCTGCAAAATGATTTGTTGTCGGGAATTCATAGCATCCATTTAAAAACAAGACGAGATCGGAAAAGACGTGGTCACACTTCCCACGGGGCTTTTGGTTGAGCAGCTTCTGGCGCGGTATCCGTGCCGTTCTGTGCCAGTAATTCAGATTTCAGAATCTCAAGATTACGGATAGCAGAGTGATAATCGCCCGCGACAAGGATATCCAGCACAGTATCAATACGTTGCGCCACGGTTTGTGCATCTATGTTAGACATAATCTCTCCTCAGGAGCGAAAAGTGAATATTTTCAATGATGCAGAAAATAGGTTCAAAAGAGAAGGGAAAAAATGCAATAACGAAAGTACATAAATGAAAGTGATAAATTTTCCCCTCTGCATGTAGCGGGCTGAATGAGTGGATTAGTCTAAAACTGCGCGCAAGGCGCTTTATTATATGAGGAATTAGACTATGACAGTTATCAACCAGGCTACCTGTACACTGTTTACTGATGCTGAACGATTCACTCAACTGGCCGCTTATTATGAGGAGGAACGTCGTACGGTGTGGATGATGTTGCGGGCTCAGCCACGACCTTGCTTCAACCATGCCTTGATTGAAGAGATCATGAATCTTTCCTGGCTGGTACGGCAGTCCGGTTTTGTTGTCGATTTTTGGGTAACCGGATCGCTGGTTCCGGATATGTACAATGCCGGAGGGGATTTACAGTTCTTCGTGGAGTGCATTCGGCATGGCCGTCGGGAAGCACTGCGGGCTTACGCCCGTGCCTGTGTCGATTGCGTCCATGCCGCATCAAGAGGGTTTGATACCGGAGCTATCACACTGGCTATGGTCGAGGGGAGCGCGTTAGGGGGCGGCTTTGAAGCCGCGCTGGCGCACCATTTTGTTCTGGCTCAACGCGATGCCCGGTTAGGGTTCCCCGAAATTGCCTTTAACTTATTCCCCGGCATGGGCGGCTATTCGCTGGTCGCACGCCGCTCAGGTATGAAACTGGCGGAGGAGCTGATCTACAAAGGGGAATCGCATACGGCGGAATGGTATGAGCAGCACGGGCTGGTCGATGGATTGTTTGAACCAGGACAAAGCTATGTCTCTGTACGGACGTTTATCGACACGCTGCAACCGAAACTTAACGGTGTACGGGCTATGCTGCGTGCCCGCACACGCGTTTTACAACTGCCACGCAGTGAACTGATGGACATCACGGAGGACTGGGTTGATGCCGCATTTTGCCTTGAACCGAAAGATATCGCCTATATGGAGCGGCTGGTAATGCTGCAAAACCGCCACCACGCTGCAGGTTTACGCAAAGCCAGCTAACGCATATTCCGTGCCTGATAACGCTTTAGCCATCGCTCGAATGCGGCAGCGGGCATAGGCTTAGCAAAAAGGAAACCCTGCCGTTCGTTGACGCCATTCTTCGTCAGAAAGGCGTCTTCTTTTGCACTCTCCACACCTTCAGCAATAACCTGTAAATTCAGGGCCTGCGCCACGGCCACGATGGCTCGCACTAAAGATTGCGATATTGACTGTTTATGGATGTCCCGCACAAACGACAGATCGAGTTTAATGGCATCAATCGGAAAGCGCGCCAGCTGCGACAGAGAAGAGTAGCCGATCCCAAAGTCATCCAGATGGATTTGCGCGCCCAACTGACTAAACTGCTGGATCACCGAGAGCGCCAGTTCTTCGTTTTCGATCAGGCAACTTTCGGTTAACTCTACGTCGATAGGGCAGTATTCAAAATGCAGATCTTTCAGCGCCTGCTTTAAATCGCTGAAAATGGTCTGGTCCGCAAGCTGGCGAGCGGAGACGTTGACTGCCACACGCAGGTTAATGCCTTTGTCGCGCCATTTCGCAACCTGACGAACCACATCAAGCATGACCCAACGCCCAAGCGGTACAATCAGTCCCGACTCTTCGGCATAGGAGATAAACTCCAGCGGCGGGATCAGGCCACGCTCTGGCGACTGCCAGCGCACCAGTGCTTCCAGACTTCTGACCTCTCCGCGCCAGGTCATTTTAGGCTGATAGTGAATCAGCAACTGATCGTTATCCAGCGCTTTACGCAGGTTGGTATCCAGCCAAAGATACTCAAATACGCGCTGGTTCATTTCGGGGGAGAAGACGCAGAACTTGCCACGGCCTCCCTCTTTTGCCGTATACATTGCGGTATCGGCGTTACGAATAACGCTCTCCCGATCGTTACCGTGCTGGGGGGCAAGGGCGATCCCCAGAGAGCACCCGGTATAAATCTCGATGAGACCGATACGAAACGGCTGGCGCAAACGGGTCAGAATACGTGATGCCATGGCTTCCAGCGAACCTTGCGAGGTGTCTGTGGCCAATACGATAAATTCGTCACCCCCGAGGCGTGCCAGCGTTTGCCCTCCATCAAGACAGCTCAGGATCGCCAGCGCGACAGCCTGCAGGAGCTGATCCCCAAACATATGCCCGTAGGCATCATTTACCTTTTTGAAGTTATCCAGATCGAGATACACCACGCCAACCTGGGTTTCTCCACGGCTGGCGATTGCGTCGGAAATCAGTTCATGGATGGCGTTACGATTGGGGAGCCCGGTAATGGTATCGGTATTGGCAAGCACACGAAGGCGCTCCTGAGCACGGCGCTCTTCCGTAATGTCCGTACCCGAACAGATAAGAAAAATTTCATTTTTACCGCTGCCACTGTGAACAAATTTGTTTCTGAACAGAAACAATCTTTGCCCTTTGCGCGTCTTGATCCAGCGTTCAACTTCATACGAGCTGCCGTTGCGGAAAAAACCGGTAATGTTGCGCTTTGAAGCCGCGGCTTCACTGCGGCTCATAAACAGTTTAAACACGTTCTGGCCGATAACTTCCTGCTCTTTCAGACCGGTATATTCTTCGCTTAAGCGGTTGAAGCGCTGAATATTACCGTGCTGATCGAGGATCACGATCACCGAGTTGGCTTCGGAAACAACCTGTTCCGCGAAAGAGAGCCCCTGGACCAAATCGCGCGCAACGGAGGGCGTATCGTTCCATGCGGATGCGGTTCCGGCCCACTCTTTTTTATTAATTTTGCGGCCAACAAGATGGACAGGTACATCCGTACCGTACAGAGACAGCGTCATGGTGATACTGGAGGTGATAACGGTTAACTGCCGAATAAGATCGGCCTGCTCATCGCTCAGTGCAACCACCTGAATAACATCGGCACTTTCGCTGGCGGCCAGATGCAGAGCATTGCTGTCAGCTGTCAGCCGCCACCAGGGACTGTGAGTGCCCACGTAACGAAACAGCAAATTCTGCTCCAGATCGTCCATCATGCTTTCTCCTGCGGCTGCTCATTAGCGCAAAATTTATTCATTTGCAGTCGACTTTTCCGTAGTGAAACAGCGGCAAAACCGAAGTGAACTTATTGTTTTTCACAGTGTTATTATCTTAAAACGAGTCGCGGTAAAAATCATACTCAGTGTATAAAAATTCAGGTAACCGAATATGACGGCTCTCTTTTACTGTAGATAATTCTGGCGGGTTTTGGCGAAGGGAGATTGAAAATAGTAAGAAAAAATGATGAATGTGTGGTTTGCGTTGAAAGGTAAAATTGTTGGCCATCCCCAAAAGGAAACGGCCAACATTTTAACAGGTTATCAGGCGACCGGGCGCGCGATAATGCTGCGGGTTTCCATACGGACTTCAGCGATGTTCACATCGATCACGTCAGTGACTTTGTAAACCGTCTCACCTTTAATTTGTACCGTCCCCGTTTCCTGGCTACAGACCAGTTCGTCGCGTACTGCATGCAGGAACGGGGCAGGGATAAAGGCGACAGCACCGTTGTCGACCAGACGCACGCGCATACCGCCCCGGCTGATGTCGATGATTTCTGCAGGGAAACGGGTATCCGTGCCAGCCTTATCATTCAGGAAACGTGCATACAGCCAGTCGCCGACATCGCGCTCTGCCATGCGGTTCAGACGGCGACGTTCTGCCATCTGCAGCGTGGTGTCGTCCTGAGGACGCGCAACGGATTCACCTTTGATGATCGCTTTCAGCAGACGATGGTTCACCATATCGCCGTATTTACGAATCGGGGAGGTCCAGGTTGCGTAGGCTTCAAGCCCCAGACCAAAGTGAGGGCCTGGCTCTGTGCTGATTTCCGCAAAGGACTGGAACCGACGAATACGGCTGTCCAGGAAACCTGACGGCTGCGCATCCAGCTCGCGGCGCAGTTTGCAGAAACCTTGCAGCGTCAGCACTTCTTCCGGGTCCACGTGGACATCATGCGTTTTCAGCAGGGCAGCCAGCGCTTCGGTATTTGCCGGATCAAAACCGGTGTGGACGTTATAGATGCCAAAGCCTAATTTGTCGCGCAGCACGCGTGCAGCACAAATGTTGGCGGAAATCATGGCCTCTTCAACGATGCGGTTTGCAATGCGACGCGGCTCGGCCACGATATCCAGCACTTCACCTTTCTCGCCCAGAACAAAGCGATAATCCGGTCGATCCTTGAACACCAGTGCATGGGTTTTACGCCATTCGCTGCGGTTCAGGCAGACGCGATGCAACAGGCGGATTTGCGCGGCAATGGCATCGCTTTCCGGTTTCCAGCTTCCGGTATTCTCCAGCCAGTCGGAGACGTCGTCGTAGGCGAGTTTGGCTTTAGAAACGATGGTGGCGGCGAAAAATTCAATATCATCTTCAATCGTACCGTCTGCCGCGATGGTCATGCGGCAGGCAAGTACCGGACGCACTTCGTTTGCTCGCAGCGAGCAGAGATCGTCAGAGAGTTCGCGCGGCAGCATTGGAATATTGAAGCCTGGCAGGTAGTTGGTGAACGAACGCACTTTGGCCATATCGTCCAGCTTGCTGCCTTCGGCAATCCACGCGGTAGGGTCGGCAATCGCGACGGTCAGATGCAATTTGCCATCGGCTGTCTCTTCGGCAAACAGCGCATCGTCCATGTCTTCGGTGCTGGCGCTGTCGATGGTGACAAAATCCAGAGCCGTGAGATCGCGACGCGTCAGGCCTTCATCCTGCATTTCAGTTGCTACACCGTTTGGTGCTTCTTTCTCAAGATTGTGGCGTGCCAGCGTAACCCACCACGGGACGAAATGATCGTCACCGAAGGTGATGAACTGGGTCAGTTCCGCGTAAAAACCGCGATCGCCTTTCAGAGGATGACGGCGCATTTCAGCAACGGCCCAGTCACCTTCTTTAAAATCATGCTCAACGCCACGCGCAGCGCGGCACGGAATGGCATCTTTCAACAGGGGATGATCCGGCACGACAGAAAGACGATCGTCTTTTTTGTGTACTTTGCCAACGAAGCGCGTCAGGAACGGTTCAATCAGTTCTTCCGGCTCGGCGGATTCGCGCTCCTTTTCGGTATGGATCTCGGCCATGATGCGGTCGCCATGCATCACTTTCTTCATCTGCGGAGGCGGAATGAAGTAGCTTTTCTGCGCATCAACTTCAAGGAAGCCAAAGCCCTTTTCCGTGGCTTTTACGACCCCTTCTGCACGCGGCGTCTGGGAATGCAGTTGCTGTTTAAGCTGCGCTAGCAGCGGGTTGTCCTGAAACATAATGTTCTATTTTCGTAGCCATTGAGCGGCTGACAGTTTTACGCGATTCTCACTGCTACAGCAAGCGCTCTTTGGGTAAATAGTACGGTTATTCCTGTTTGCCAAGCGCTAACCGCAGGCGGTCCAGCCAGCCGTAAAATGCGCTGCGAGTCAGCAGCTTGATGGCTCTGGCTGACGGAAGACCTGCCTCTGCCAGTGGGGTAAATTGTGCGGCGCTGAATCGGTCCGGAGAACGTCTGAGGAGATCCATTGCTGCAAATAGCGTAGGAAGGGCGACATCGTCTCCGTCATCGAGGCTGAGCAGGATCTCGCCTGCCTGATCGAGAAGTTTTGGTTCGTGGCAGAGAACGGGCGTCAGCGCCTGAAGCGCAGGTACAGCCTGCCATCGTGAAAGGGCCTCAAGCTGATGGGCGCTCGCATAGCGAAGTTCGACGACGGGCAGAACAGGTGTCCATGTGTTGATAATGCCCGGCAGCGTATGGGGCTGAATAGGGTGTCCAGGCAACCAGCGCACCGGGTGCCCCAGTAACGCCTGGAAGACCGCCACAACGCGTGCCTGAAAACCGATAAACCCGATGATCTGGTTGATAAGCACAATGTCATAGGTCGTCAGGCCCACTTCATCAAGCTGGTGTTGTGCTTTATCGTCGATGACATCGGGTGAGCTGGCAAGCTGGCGGGCGTACTGGGTAATTTGTGCGAGGCGACGGTTACTTTCTCGGGATGAGTCAGGGCCAGGCAGGGGCGCGAGCAGGGCGGCGTAGTGGTTACAGAGCCGCTGGACACCGCATGCCTGAGCGACCGTCAGCGCGGTGCTTAGCCTGTCGTAGGCGCTGAGTGTGTGCAGCCTGTTTACCGGTGTATCCAACGGAAACAGAAGATGGCACAGCGTCCTGGCAGGTGCGAGCCAGCCGGAGCATGCGGCGATAATCTCTTCAGGCAGGGCTAAATCGAGCAAAAAACGATCGTCGACGTTAGCGGCTTCGGGCACCAAAGGCAGGACATCCGTCTGCGAGTGATTGGACTGGGTTTCATGATACCAGTGGCCTTTGCCGGAAAAGCGGCGTTGTTCCATGGGCGTTCCTTGATCTCAAAATGGCGATCAATATCCTGGCGTAAGGCGGGTATGGGGAAAAATATTGTTAGGTGATAACAAATAGCAGAACGGAATAACGAAGGGGACAACAGGAAAAGGGAAACTCTCTTCCCGAGCGGGAAGAGAGTCACAGCTTATTTAATTTCCAGCTCGTTCATTGCCGCGATGTTGAAACCGCCGTCAACGTGAACCACTTCGCCGGAGATCCCTGCGGAGAGGTCAGAGCAGAGGAATGCGGCAGAGTTACCCACATCTTCGATGGTAACGGTACGGCGAATCGGCGTAACCGCTTCACAGTGTGCCAGCATTTTACGGAAATCTTTGATGCCGGAAGCCGCCAGAGTACGGATTGGGCCAGCGGAGATACCGTTAACACGCACGCCTTCCGGACCCATCGCGTTCGCCATATAGCGGACGTTTGCTTCCAGAGATGCTTTAGCCAGACCCATCACGTTATAGTTAGGGATGGCACGCTCTGCGCCCAGGTAGGACAGCGTCAGCAGCGCAGCGCCTGGGTTCAGCATGGTGCGGCAAGATTTAGCCATCGCCACGAAGCTATAAGAGCTGATATCGTGCGCGATTTTGAAGCCTTCACGGGTTACCGCGTTGACGTAATCACCGTCCAGTTGGTCGCCAGGAGCGAAGCCAATGGAGTGAACGAAACCGTCGAATTTCGGCCATGATTTTGCCAGCTCAGCAAACAAGCCATCGATGCTTTCGTCCTGTGCAACGTCGCATTCCAGAACAATGCTGGAACCCAGCTGCGCGGCAAACTCTTCAACACGGCCTTTCAGCTTGTCGTTCTGGTAGGTGAACGCCAGCTCAGCACCTTCGCGATGCATAGCCTGTGCGATGCCGTATGCGATGGACAGTTTGCTGGCAACGCCGGTCACCAGAATGCGCTTACCGGAAAGAAAACCCATAGCTTTTAATCCTTATATTCATTGTTGTGGCGATCGTCATCTTAGCGGGACAATCGTCGTTAAAACGCGGCGATAATATCACGTGTCGCGTGCTTAGTTAATCCGACCACTCTGTTGACGCGCGGTTATCGGTCTTTTCGCCATGCATCGGCGGTTAATGCCTCGCCGAAATGCCCGGCGATAAGCCGTTTTGTCAGATCATGCAGCGGTGAGGCGAGCACATCTGCCGTACTGCCGCGCTCAACCACTTCACCCTGATGCATCACCAGCACCTGGTCGCTGATATGCTTCATCATTCCAAGATGCTGGGTCACATAGATATAAGAGATACCCTGTTTTTCCTGCAATTCCAGCATCAGATTAATTAACTGCGAACGCATCGACATATCCAGTGACGCCAGCGCTTCGTCGGCAATAATCACCTTTGGCCGCAAAATTAACGCGCGCGCCAGCCCCAGACGCTGCTTCTGGCCCGGTGCCAGCATGTGCGGGTAGTAGCTCACATGGTCGGGGAGCAATCCCACCAGACGTAAGGTTTCAACAATGCGCTTGCGGCGCGCTTCAGGCTCCAGATCGGTATTCAGCCGCAGCGGAAAATCGAGGATCTGCGAGATGCGCTGGCGCGGGTTGAGGGAGGTCGACGGGTCCTGGAAGATCATGCGAATGCGCTGGCTGCGAAATGAGTAATCCCCGAAGGTGAGGGGATGATCGTCAATCAGCACTTCGCCGTCAGAAGGCTCAATCATCCCCGCCAGCATTTTCGCCAGCGTGGATTTACCGGAACCATTCTCGCCAATAATCGCCAGCGTCTGCTTTTCGCGCAGGGTAAAGCTCAGCGGTTTGACCGCCTCGACGGTCTGACGATGAAACAGCCCCGTTCGGTAGCGAAAGGTCTTACTCAGATTGCGAACTTCCAGCAAGGTTTCGACCATTTCACTCTCTCTCCATGTTCAGCGGGAAATGACAGGCATAAAGGTGGTTTTTAGCGCCTGTCAGCCTCGGCGTCTCAATGCATTTGCGCTGAGCATAAGGACAACGTGGCCCCAGACGGCAGCCAATCGGCAGCGATTCCAGCAGCGGGATGGCACCAGGCAATGTGTTCAGGCGGCTTTTGTGCGGCATCGCGCTGCCAAAATCAGGGATCGCCCGGATCAGCGCCTGGGTATACGGGTGATGAGGCGTATTCACCAGGTCTTCACTGACGGCGGTTTCAACCGTCTGACCGCAGTACATCACATCAATTTTATCCGCCCATTGGCTGAGCATCTGCAGGTCATGGCTGATCAGCAAAATGGTGGTGTTGTTGTTCTGGTTCAGACGCGTCAGCAGGCGGAAAATCTGCGCCTGGGTGGTCGGTTCCATCGCATTCGTTGGTTCATCCGCAATCAGCATACGCGGCTGATTCGCCAGCGCGATGGCAATCATGACTTTTTGACATTCGCCGTCGGTCAGTTCATAGGGGAAACTGCGCATCGCATCTTTATGATCTTTAATCCCGACACGGTGCAGCAGCTCAATGGCGCGTCGCTTACGCCAGCCTACACGTTGCCACCAGCGTCCTTTGTAGGTCCAGCCGGGGATATTCTGCATCAGCTGTTTGCCCACACGTTCGGACGGGTCGAGACAGGATTGAGGCTCCTGGAAAATCATTGAGACGTTATGGCCCACCAGCTTGCGCCGCTCGCGCGCAGACAGGCGCAGCAGGTCGATATCATCGAAGCGCATCCGGTCAGCGGTTACGCGCCAGTTGTCTTTCGCCACGCCACAAATGGCTTTGGCGATCAGGCTTTTTCCGGAACCGGATTCACCCACCAGCCCGCGGATTTCACCTTCGGCAAGGGTGATGCTGATGCGATCCACGGCTTTCACCCAGCCTTCGCTGGTTTTGAATTCAATCGTGAGGTTGCGGATATCAAGTAATGGCATTATTCCACCCCCGCATTGATTGCGCGGCGAATCCCGTCGCCCAGCAGGTTAATTAGCAGAACGCTCACCATAATGGCCGCGCCGGGTAGCATCACCGTCCACGGTGCAACGTAAATCAGCTCCAGCGCGTCACCGAGCATCGCGCCCCATTCAGGAGAAGGCAACTGCGCGCCGAGATCGAGAAAACCCAGCGCCGCGATATCAAGAATCGCCATCGACAACGCGCGGGTGATCTCCGTGACCAGCCCGGAAGCGATGTTTGGCAGCACGGCAAACCACAAAATATTGAGCGTGGTTGCGCCATCAAGACGTGCGGCCACAACATACTCTTTTTCCAGCTCGTCATGCACCAGGCTGTACACCGAGCGTACCATGCGCGGCAGAATCGCCAGCCAGACGGCAAACATGGCATGCGTAAGATGCGGCCCTGCGAACGCCACGACGATAATTGCCAGCAGCAGGGACGGGATGGAGAGCAGGGTATCCAGAATATGATTCAGCACGGCGGAGCGCAGCCCGTGGGTGGAACCGGCAAAAATTCCCAGCGCCAGGCCAAAGACGGTTGCAGCCAGCGTAACCACAAATGCTCCTCCCACCGTCGGCGCAGCGCCGCTCAGCAGGCGGCTTAAGACGTCACGCCCCAGATCGTCGGTCCCGAGGAAGAAGGAAACTTCGCCATAGCGTGACCATGACGGGGGCAACAATTGGTAGCCGAGGAACTGTTGATCGATACCATACGGCGCAAACCACGAGCCAAAAATGCACAGCACGGCCAGGCCAGCGCAGCCGTAAAGGCCGATCATTGCCGTGGTGTCGCCATAGAATTTACGCCACACGGTACGTAGCGCACCGGGCGTGCGCTTTTCACTGTATACGTTATCGTAAGGCATACCATTCCTTATGCTTCAGCGGGTTGGCCATGGCCCCCAAAATATCGGACAGAACGTTCACAATGATCACCAGCGAACCGATCACCATGACACCGGCGGAGATCGCCGCGTAGTCCTGCTGGCGAATAGCGTTGATTAGCCAGCGACCGAGCCCCGGCCAGCTAAAGACCATTTCCGTGATCATCGCCAGTGTCAGCATGGTTGAAAACTGTAACCCCAGACGCGGGATAACCGGCGGCAGGGCATTGTGCAGCACATGACGGCGCAGAATCGTCAGGCGAGATAACCCACGTGTAGCGGCGGCTTTCACATAGTTTTGATCGAACACCTCAATGGTGCTGATACGCATCAAACGGATGACTTCGGTGGTGGGGGCAACAGCCAGCGTCAGCACCGGCAGAATCATATGGCGCAGGGCGCTCATGATCATCTCATGACGCCAGACCGAATCAGACAGCCAGGCGTCGATAATGGCGAACCCGCTGACCGTTTTCACCGTATAAAGCAGGTCGAAACGGCCAGATACCGGCAGCCAGCCCAGCGTCAGCGAGAAGAAGAGCGTTAGCAGCAGCGCCAGCCAAAAGACCGGGATCGAGAAGCCGAGCAGGGCAAGTGCGCTGATAAATTTATCCTGCCATTTATTGCGGTAAATTCCCGCCAGCATACCTACCGGAATGCCCACCATGAGCGCAAACCCGAAGGCCAGAATGCAGAGCTCCATCGTGGCCGGGAAAACCTCTTTCAGTTGCTCTGAAATCAGCTGGCCGTTGATGCTGGAGACGCCAAAATCCCAGTGCAGCAGGCCGTTAAACCAGAACAGCCAGGCGTCCCACAGGGAGGAACCCTGAAGCGGTGCATGCGGCGTAAAATAGCTCAGGCTAAAACCGACAAAAGTCAGGAAGAACAGCGTGACCAGCAACAGCAGGAGTCGGCGCAAGGTAAAAATAATCATGGTTTTTTCACCTCTTGTTCTTTTTCGCGCGAAACGCCAGCAAAAGAGGCGTTACCAAACGGACTCAACACCAGCCCTTTAATATCGTAACGGTATGCCTGAAGGCGCAGAGAAGAGGCGAGCGGCAGTACGGGGAGTTCACGGGCTAAAATATTTTGCGCTTCGTCATAGGCGTCGATACGTGAAGCGAGCTGCTGTGAGGAAAGCGCTTTTTGCAAAACTGCATCAAACTCACGGTTACACCAGTGGGCGTAGTTGGTCTGAGAGTTAATCGCTGCGCAGCTCAGTAACGGGCGGAAGAAGCTGTCCGGGTCATTACTGTCTGTGGACCATCCTGCAAGGGTTAAATCATGATTCATGTCCATCAGGCGCGCCTCCTGGAAACGGCCCTCAACCGGTACGATGATCACCTTGACGCCCACCTGCGCCATATCAGCCTGCAGCAGCTCGGCGGTTTTCAGCGGGCTTGGGTTCCATGCCTGAGAACTGGTTGGCACCCACAACTGCAACGTCAGGTTTTCTGCCCCGAGTGCTTTAAGCTGTTCACGCGCTTTCGCCGGATTGTATTCCGTAATTTTAGCCTCACCATCATAGGCCCAGGATGCACGCGGCAAAATTGATGCCGCGGTTTCAGCAGTGCCGTAATAGATCGACTGCATCAGACGCTGGTTATTAATGGCCAGCGCCAGCGCATGGCGCACGGCCGGGTTATTCAGCGGTGGCTTATCGGTGTTAAATGCCAGGTAGGCGATATTCATGCCGGGACGTAACGTCAGGCGCAGGCGAGGATCGTCGCGCAGAATGGTCAACTGGCTGGCAGCAGGCCAGGCAAGCACATCGCATTCACCGGTCAGTAATTTCGACAGTCGACCTGTCCCCCCTGAACCCAGATCGACAATCACCTGTGGCATCAGCGGTGTACCGCGCCAGAAGTGTTCATGACGCTGTAAACGAATATATTGCCCGGCGCGGTATTCAGCCATCTGGAATGGGCCAGTCCCTACAGGCTGGCGGTCAAGAAGCTCCTGACGATCCTGTCTGGTTAACTGCGCCGCGTACTCCGCAGACATCACTGACGCGTAGTGCGTTGCCAGGTGCCACAGGAAAGAGGCGTCCGGCCGCGTCAGAGTGAATTCAACCGTCCGGTTATCCAGCTTGCGAACGCTTTTAACGGTGTCAGCAAATTGCAAACTGTCGAAGTAGGGGAAATTTCCCCCGTTGACGTTATGCCACGGATGATGACGGTTAAAGATACGCTGGAACGTAAAGACCACGTCATCAGCATTTAATTTGCGCGTTGGCGTAAACCACGGCGTGTGCTGGAACGCGACGTCATTGCGAAGGCGGAAGCGGTAGGTTGCCCCGTTGTCCAGCACTTCCCAGCTTTCGGCAAGCTCGGGCACCAGGCGGTAGGTGTACGGGTCCACATCAAGCAGACGATCGTAAAGCTGAGCGGCAAGTGTATCAACAATCAGGCCGCTACCTGCTTTTTGCGGGTTAAAAGTATCAACTTGCCCGCTGACGCAATAGACAAAACCGCTATCGCGAATATCAGGAAGCACAGCACGTTCAGGTGCAGCAGAAGCCAGGCCGCTGAACAGACCGAGTGCAAACAGGGACGATAAAACCAGACGCATAATTTTTAGGGTTTTTAGGTTCGATCTGCAAAGTGTATCGCACTTACGCCTGCTTCGTAAAAATGTCTGCGGGTAAGTGCTGATAATGTCAGCGCATTTGATGCTTTTTGAGCAATGCCCTTAATTGATGGTAGGTCAGGCCCAGCAGTTCAGCCGCCTGCTTCTGATTATATTTTGCCTGCTTCAGGCTGAGCTCAAGCAACTGTTGTTCCTGTGTGTGCTGGAACTGGCGTAAATCGATCGGGAGAGAAGGGGATTCGGAAACGGTCTCCGGCACCGGTACGGAATGCGTTTCACGGCGAAAAGGATCGAGAATAATGGTGTCCAGCTCGGTTTCACTGCTGCCATGACGATAAACCGACCGTTCCACCACGTTTTTAAGCTCACGAATATTCCCCGGCCAGTGATAGCCGAGCAAAGTTTCGGTGGCAGAGTCGCTGAATCCGGGAAAGAGGGGCAGGCCAAGCTCGCGGCACATCTGAATGGCAAATTGCTCCGCCAGCAGCATGATGTCGCTACGGCGCTCACGCAGCGGCGGGAGCTGAACGACATCAAACGCCAGCCGGTCGAGCAAATCGGCGCGAAACTTTCTCCCCAGCCCCCCTTCAAGACCGGCCCCTATTCCCATTTCCGGAGCCACCAGACTAACGGCCACCCCGTACACCGCCCTCTGCCTCCAAAAAACAAACAACCAGTTCCGGACCCTGACGTTTAGCTTCATAC
>OJJJ01000415.1_pt1 | contig 21910 bp, 17 predicted proteins | sample 1596311 | NCBI WGS metagenome assembly OJJJ01 (sample SAMEA4350140, study PRJEB24818) | metagenome | biome: human; feature: gut; material: faeces | place: Denmark | collected 2013-09 | reverse complement strand
GTGCAGAAGAAGTGATGGACTATGAGAAAAATGGGGGATACAATCCATGGGATATTTATAATATGGATCAAAATGTCCGTGAAGTGTTAATGCAGTTAATTAACGGTGCATATGCTCCAGACGATCCCGATCGTTTCCGTCCATTATACGATTCTTTATTACAAAAAGATCAATATTTTATTTTAAAGGATTTTGAATCCTATGCAGAGGCACAAAGAAAAGTAGATGAAGCATACCGTAATGAAAAAGAATGGGCAAGAAAAGCAATGTTAAATACTGCTTGTTCTGGTAAGTTCACTTCGGATCGTACGATTGAACAATATGCAAAAGAACTATGGCATTTGAAAAAGGTGGAAGTGAAACTTTCTTAGAAAAGAGCGCAAATACAAGTAAGAAAATAAAAAGAGTTGAATAGAAGAAATCCCCCTGTCATATAATTTGAAAAGAGCATAATGACAGGAGGGATTTTTTGCGTCTTTTAGTGAATAAATGGTTTGTATATATTTGTATGGCAATTTTGATACCTTATGGGATTACAATGATAATGACAGGGGTAGTTGGAACGAGTGGGGAAGATATTGATTTTTCTTCCGGAATTTCGATTCAAATAGGAAAGACAGAGCCAATTGAGGAAATTGATTTGGAAGATTATGTGATTGGAACCATGGCATCTCAAATTCCAGCGGACTATGAAATGGAAGCGTTAAAGGGACAAGCTGTAATTCAAAGAACGAATATTTTAAATGAAATGGAAAAGGAAAAAACAATGAATGGAGAAGATCTTCCGTTTCAATATTTATCAAAAGAAGAGTTAAAAGAGAAGTGGGGCGAAAAAAATTGGGAAACCTATTATGGAAGGCTAAGAAAAGCCGTTATTGAAACAGCAGGTACTTATATGACTTATGATGGGGAATACATAGAGGCTTATTATCATCCCGTTAGCATTGGAACAACGGTAAGTGCAAAAGAACTATTAGGAAAAGATATCGCTTACTTACAATCGGTGGATAGTGGGAAAGATGTGGAATCTAAAGAGTATATGAATATGCAACAATTTTCTTATGAAGAAGTAAAAGAACGATTGCAGTCAAATGGGATAACTGTGGAAGAGGCAGATGTAAAAGAAAAATTAAAAATTGAAGAAAAAACACAGTTAGGGTATGTAAAAACACTAGCCATTGGGAAAAAGACAGTGACAGGAGAGCAATGGGCAGAGTGGTTTTCTTTGTCTTCTACAAATTTTTATTTAGAAGATTATGATGGCACTCTTCGTATGATCGCATTAGGAAAAGGGAGAGGGCTTGGACTTAGCCAATATGGAGCAAATGAGATGGCAAAAGATGGTGCAGACTTTGAAGAGATCTTAAAATATTATTATCAAAAAATTACACTGAATAAAATCACCAAATCTGGAAATGATATTACCAGAGGTGATGAGAATGAAGAAAACTAAAAAAACACTGACGCAAAAACAAAGTTTCTATGCCTTGATCGCGGTAATTGGAATCTTAGCGTTAGGAGCGTTTGTAACGATCGACCAAGCAAGAAACCAAGCAATGAGAAGTAGCATTGAAAAAATCGAATTAGCGGAAAGTAACAACGTAACGGAAGAACATAAGAAACCAGTAACAACGGAGTCAGAGCAACAGGAACTAAGCCAACCAAACGAGAGTGAAAATAAGCAGACAATCGAAAATGCAAATGTTGTTGGAAATAGTGCGGTGACACTGGAAAATGAAGAAAAAACAAAAGAAGAAAAAGTAGTAAAAGAAACAAAAACAGCCATTTCCTATGATGGAAGTACCAAGTTAAAATGGCCGTTATCTGGAAATGTGGTTCTCCCTTACAGCATGGATTCCACAATTTATTTTCAGACATTGGATCAATACCAGTGCAATCCTGGAATGATGATTCAGGCAACAGAAGGTGCAGAAGTAAAAAATATTGCAAATGGAAAAGTAACAAAAGTGGATAAGACAACAAAATATGGAAATACGATTACCCTTGATATTGGAAATGGATATACGGTTACGTATGGACAGTTACAGGATATCACTTGGAAAAAAGGCGATGTATTAGACGAAGAGGCAGTAGTTGGAAAAGTAGCTCCATCGACAGCATTTTTTACATTGGAAGGAAATCACCTATATTTTGAAATGCAAAAAGATAAAAAACCAATTGATCCTATGAAATATTTACAATAAAAATAGAGAGATGAAGTGTGCATTGATACTATGGATTCCGTATGATAAGGAAGGAGCAAGGCACACTTCGTTTGCGTGGAAAAAATTGATATAAAGTAATTGTCATTATGAGGAATCACACAATGACAATTGTTACATAGAATAGTAAGGTAAGAAGAAAATTCGCAGCCGAAATTGTTTTATACAAAATTATAGATAGAATGGAACTTTCTTTTTTTCTCTTTCTGAATAAAATACAGTAGATGTCGGATGCTTTCTATAAATGATAGAAACTGCCTATAGACGTTTTTCTTTGTATGAATTATAATGAAAACAATGAAAAAAACGTTTATGTGAAAGCAAGCGCCATATAGGAAAAGTACTCTTATATGGTGGCTGCTTTTGGGCAGAAGAAATGTTCAAGAAAGATGTAAGAACTTAAAAAGAAAAGGAAGAGCCATTGTGAATTATACATATATTGTAGAATGTAAAGATAAAACATTGTACACTGGTTGGACGAATGATTTGCAAAAAAGAATAAAAACTCATAATGATGGAAAAGGAGCAAAGTATACAAAGTCTCGTTTGCCTGTCCGACTGGTGTATTATGAAGTGTATAAAACAAAACAAGAAGCGATGAGAAGAGAGTATGAGATTAAGCAGTTGACAAGAGAGCAGAAGAAAAAACTCATAGAAAAAGCCCTTTCTAATTCGATGTGAATAGAAAGGGCTTTTTTATGTTATAAGAAATTCCTCGCAAGCGAGTTATCCTATAACATAAAAAAGCACTACGTGCGAGCGATGCGCAGCTCGCAACGAAGATAATTTTGCTTCGCAAATTGCTCGCGCGCGGCAAAGTGTACGTTGCTAGGAGTAACCGAAAGTCGCGAAGAGTGTGCAACGCACACTTTGTTATTTCCTATTGCAAAAGAGGAAGTATTATCATACTATCTTACATAGAACAGAGAAACCCTTAATTAAAAACAGTAACAATATCAAAGGTTTCAACTAGAGTTTTTTATCGTTGGAGCCGTCGATAAGAAAGGATTCAAGAGGTAAAAGAGGTAAGGAAATGGAAGAAGATGCAATAAAGAAAGAAAAGATACCAACACAAAAAGGAAAAATGTCTTCTCATAAGAAGACAAAAGGAATTCCTGTAAGTGCAGGTGCGGCATTGATTGCTCTAGGTGTTGTATATGGAGATATTGGAACATCTCCTATGTATGTTATGAAATCCATTATTGCAGGAAATGGTGGTCTTAATCAAATGAATGAAGAGTTCATTTTAGGAGCACTATCTTTAATTATATGGACAGTTACACTATTAACGACAGTAAAATATGTGCTTGTTGCTATGCAGGCAGATAACCATGGCGAGGGGGGAATTTTCGCTCTTTATAGCTTAGTAAAAAAATGTGGAAAATGGTTGATCATTCCGGCTATGATAGGAGGAGCCGCATTGTTAGCCGATGGCGTGTTAACTCCGGCAGTTACCGTAACTACGGCAATTGAAGGGCTTAGAAGTATTCCTGTTATTTATGAAGTGCTTGGTGATGATCAAATGAGAATCGTTGTCATTACATTGGTTATTATTTCGATACTATTTCTTGTTCAGAAAGCAGGAACTAGTTTAATAGGAAGAGCATTTGGGCCTTTAATGACAATATGGTTCTTATTTTTGGCAGGTGCGGGTATTTATAATATGGCAGGAGATTTAAGTATCCTCCGTGCACTAAATCCTCTAAGAGGAATTGCTATTTTATTTAGCCCGTTAAACCATGTAGGAGTTATGATTCTCGGAAGTGTTTTTTTGGCGACGACAGGTGCAGAAGCGCTTTATTCCGATATGGGTCATGTGGGAAAAGGAAATATTTATGCAAGTTGGCCTTTTGTAAAAGTATGTTTAATTTTAAACTACTTTGGGCAAGGGGCTTGGTTGATTCAAAATCAAGGAAATCAAGCTTTGGCAAAAATAGAAGATATGAATCCATTTTTTGAGATGTTACCACATTCCGTTCGTGGGATTGGCGTTATTTTAAGTACCATAGCTGCGATTATCGCATCACAGGCATTGATTACGGGATCGTTCACTCTTGTATCCGAAGCAACAAGACTGGATTTAATGCCACGAATGAAAATTACTTATCCATCACAAACAAAAGGACAAAGCTATATTCCACTTGTAAATATGATTATTTGGATTTCTTGTAGCCTTGTAGTACTATATTTTAAATCTAGTGCTAGATTAGAGTCCGCTTATGGTCTTGCAATTACAATGACAATGCTTATGACAACCCTTCTTTTATTTGTTTACTTATGGAAGATAAAGAATAAAAGATTCATTCCGATTGTGTTTCTTATTTTCTTTGGGGGATTAGAAGGGACATTTTTCCTTTCTAGTTTAAGTAAGTTTTGGAAAGGTGGATATGTGGCATTATTGTTAGCCGTTCTTTTATTATTGATTATGGTGATATGGCAAGAGGGAACAGCTATTGAGCGTTTACAAGAAGTACATCTTCATATTAGAGATTATATACCGATGTTTGATGAATTAAGAAAAGATGAAAGTATTTTCTATTTAGCAGATAATCTTGTGTATATTACACATGAACGAGAAGGGGATATGATGGATCGTGATATCCTTTATTCCATCTTCAATAAAAATACAAAGAGAGCAAAGGCGTACTGGTTTGTGAGCTTAATTGTAAGTGATGAGCCATATGCCAATGAATATACAGTAGAAAACTTTGGAACAGACTATATTTTCCGTGTTCGATTAAAGTTGGGATTTAAGATGCATCAGCGGGTGAATGTTTATTTAAGACAGATTGTAGGCGATATGACCAAGTCTGGAGAACTTCCACCACAAGAACAGAAATATTCTATCTATGGACCGGGAGGCAAAGTTGGAAGTTTTAAATTCTGTATGTTAAAGAAAATGCTCGTTCCAGAAAGTGAATTAGCATCTTTTAAAAGATTGGCGATTTCATTAAAATATAAGATTCGACATCTGGCTGGTTCACAAATGCAATGGTATGGTTTAGAAGGCTCAGCGGTGATTTCCGAATTCGTTCCATTATTTTTAAAGGCGAAAGCAACAAAACCGCTAGTAAGAAGTGAGGAAGAAAAGAATTAGTTTTAAAAGGAGAATGAATAGGTGCAGGTAGCAAGAAAAGGTTTAATAATGGTAGAAGATTTTTCAGAATGGAAACTTCAAGGGGAAGAAATAGAACAATGTCTGATTCAGGGGCAGACAATTGGGCAAATAGAAGATTCATTAATTGTTAGAGATTGTATTTTTGATAATGTAACATTTGTAGATTGTGATTTTACAAAGTCAGATTTTACAAATGTATTATTTCGAAAATGTGATTTTTCCAACTGTGTTGTAGCGGATAGTAGTTTTTATAAAGTACGTTTTGAACGTTGCAAATTAGTAGGAACTAATATGAGTGAAGGATTTTTTAAAGAAACCGAATTTTATCAAGTGTTAGGTTCTTATAGTAATTTTTCAGACTCTAAGTGGAATAAGAGTCAATTAGAAGGCTCTATTTTCAGAAATGCTTATTTTAATCATAGTGAATTTAAAAATATGGAATTTAAGTCATGTGAATTAAGAAGTGCTAGTTTTTTACAAAATAGATTAGAAGGAATGGACTTTACTACTTGCCATATTGAAGAATTAGAAGTTGGAATAGCAGAAATCAAAGGAATGAAAGTTACAACAGCACAAGCAATAGGATTTTTAAATTTGCTAAAATTGAATATTTTATAGAAATAGAATCTTATAAAGAAAAATAGTAAAAACAAAGACTGATAGGAGATATTATTTCCTATCAGTCTTTGTTTTTATACTTCGCGTTTAATTCGATTAATAATATCGTTGGCTTTTTCATAGATTTTTTCTACGTCTGTTCCAACGAAGAATTCTCCGCGTTCATATAAAATTTTACCGTTTACCATTGTTAAAGCGACATTTTGTTTGCTACCACTATAGACAATATTTTTTGTAATATTATTAAGTGGTTGCATATTTGGCTGATGGAGATCAAGAAGAATGAGATCAGCATATTTTCCTTGTGCTAAAATATCAGACTGTGTGAGTCCCATAGCCTTTGCTCCACCAACAGTGGCGGCATAAAGAACTTGATTTGCATCCACCGCAGAAGCATCGTTTTCCCGTAACTTGGCAAGTCCTGTTGTTAAGAACATTTCACGGAACATATCAAGGCAATTATTACTAGCAGGCCCATCGGTAGCAATGGCTAGATTAATTCCCATATCAAGTATTTTCTGGATTGGGGCAATGCCACTTGCTAATTTCGCATTGGAACAAGAGTTTGTAACAACTGTCATGTTATGTTCTTTAAAAATAGAGAGATCTTCATCTGTCATATGAACGCAGTGATAACCGCCACCACCAAAGTCAAACATTCCAAGGCTGTTTAAGAAAACAGTTGGAGTCATTTGATATCGTTCAAGACATTGCTGGACTTCGGATGCACTTTCAGAGTTATGAGTGAAGACAGGAGCTTTATATTGGTGGGCAAGAGCAGAAATATCTTCTAATAATTGTTTGGAACAAGTATATTCTGCATGAAAACCTAAAATAAAGCTAACCAGATCGTTTGGCTCATTATAAGTCTGATACCATTTTTCCATATCCGCAACCGATTGAGAGAAGTTATTTACTCCACTGACCATAACCGTTCGAAATCCACAATCTCTAGAGGCAGCAGCTATCGTATCAGGAGTTAAATACATATCGAAGTTGGCAGTAGTACCGCTTGTCAAATATTCTAAAATTGCTAACTTGGATAGATGATAAATATCATCTGGAGTTAGTTTCGCTTCCATTGGAAATACTTGTTGATTCAGCCAATCAAGAAGTGGAAGATCATCCGCATAAGAACGTAAAAATGTCATAGCCGAATGGGTGTGGGCATTTTTAAATCCTGGCATTAATAAATTTCCTTTACAATCGATAACGCGATCGAAAACAGGAAGTTGAACTTGACTTAAAGCCGGATCTAAGTCCATGATGGTATCGATAAACTCTCCTACATAAGTAATTCGTTCTCCTTCTACCCAAAGTTCTCCATTTTCTATGATAGAAAAGTCTTGTTCCATTGTTAAAATTCTAGCGTGAATAAAACGAATATTCATAAAAACACTCTCCTTTCTTTTCTGTGAGTTGCGTATTGCTTGTACACAGTATAAAAAATACTCCCTCTTTTGTAAAGAATAGAATGAAAAAGCTCTATTTCAATAGAAAGAGGGAGCATACATAAATTGCTAATTAACGTTTACCTTTATCATAGATCTCCCCAAGTGCTTTTGGAGAACGGTTGTATTTGGAGAAGAAAATCAACAATAACAACGTAAGCACATATGGAAGAATCATAACGAGATCGGAATAACTGCTTGGTTTTTCAAGAACTTGAACGAGTTGATATCCAGCAGAACGAGCAAATCCAAAGATAAGACATGCCCCTAATGTTGGAAGTATTTTCCAGTTTCCGAAAATGAGAGCAGCGATGGCTAGGTAACCATATCCGACATAAATACTACTTGAAAATTTAGCAGAAATGGAGTAAGCAAAGCACATACCACCAATACCAGATAAAGCACCGGATACCATAACAGCTACTGTACGAATCTTCGCTACATCTCTACCAGCAGCATCAATTGCGTGAGGGTTATCACCACAAGCACGAAGGTGGAGGCCATAACGCGTTTTGTATAGTACAAACCAAGCGATAAATGCAATTACGAGAATAATAATCTCAAATGGATATAAATTTTTAAAGAATGCCCCAATGACAGGAATATCAGAAAGAACAGGAATAGAGAATCTTGTGGAAACTCCAAGCTGGAACTTATCGGAAGGTGCATTGAAGACACTTTTATTAATTTGTTTTGTTAAGAAAGAAGTGAGTGCCATTGCAAGAATGTTGATAACGACACCACTGATAACTTGATTTGCTTTGAATTTAATACAAAGTAAAGCGTGTAATAAGGCGTAAATCATACCGCCAATCATTGCAAAAAGGAAAGAGAGGTAAAAGATTGGTTGAGAATCTGTACCTGCCGTTCCAGCAACGAGAACAACAAAGAGAGCACCTACGAAGCCACCAAACCCTTGTAAACCTTCGATTGCCAGGTTCGTAATACCACTGCGTTCGCTATAAATTCCACCGATTGCCATAATAAACAGCGGTAAGGCAAAGGATAAACCATCAATAATAATTGTCTCCATTATTTACTCTCCTTTCTTGCTTGTTCTTGTTCTTCTATTTCTGTTTTCCAACGTTTTACGAGATGGCGTAAGAAAGCACCACAAGCGCTAAATAATAGAATCAGTCCTGTGATAACAGAAGCGATTTCTGTTTCAATTCCAGAAGCAGAATTCATATATCCACTTCCTTTTGTAACTGCAGTAATCAAGAAGGAAGAAAAGATAATGCCGATTGGATTGCTATTTCCTAAGAGAGCCACAGCGATGGCATCGAATCCAGTGGAAGCAAGCACTTTTGGCTGAATGGATTGAACATATCCAAGGTAATAAGTAACACCAGCAAGACCTGCTAAAGCACCAGAAAGAATCATGGAAAGAACCATAGTTTTTCCTACATTGATACCAGCATAACGAGCAGCTTCTCGATTAGAACCAACGGTTTTGATTTCATATCCTAATCTTGTGCGATCAAGAAGAAATTTCATTCCAATTGCAATAATAATTGCAAGAATAATTCCAAGAGGAAGATCCACTTTTAAATTACCAATTGGTGTTTTTAATAAAGTCAGCCTAGAAGCCTCTTTTACAGCGATAGACTGTCTTGAAATATCGTCAATATAACGGGTATTAATAAAGAAACTGAATAAATATTGAGCGATATAGTTTAACATAATAGAAGATACAACTTCATTAATATTAAACTTATATTTTAAAAATCCGATTAAGCAACCCACAAGAGCACCTGCTAAAATACCGATAATTAAGACAAGTGGTTTGGCAACTGGTGCTACTAATTGGCTGTATCCAACGGTTACAGAGGCGATAAAACCAGCGGTTAACATCTGACCAGACACACCAATATTAAAGAGGCCTGCTTTTAAAGCAACTGCAACTGCTAAAGATGCAAATAGCATTGGCGTCATCATATTAAGGAAGCTTGTGAAATCGGTTAACATACCCTGATAAGCGGAGTATTTTGGTTTTGGGAAAAGACCACTTCCTTGTAATAAGTTCAAATAAGCAGTAAATGGGTTTTTACCAAGCACTGCAATTAAAATCATTCCTACAATTAAACTGATAAGGATAGAAAATAAAGGAATTGTGATAGCTTGTCTTTTCTCATTTCCAAGGACTTTTACAAAGAATTTTTTCATTTATTTTTCACCCCCATCATAAATTCGCCTACTTGATTTGTTGTAAGGGAAGCAGCAGGTGCAATTTTTTGGAGTTCTCCATTATAAATAACACCAATGGTATCAGCACAGTTCATGATTTCGTCTAACTCTAAAGAAATTAAAAGAATTGCTTTTCCTTTGTCACGTTCTGCAATGATCTGTTTATGAATATTCTCAATAGCACCGATATCAAGACCACGTGTTGGTTGAACGAAAATCATGAGTGGAGATTGAAGTTCAATTTCACGGCCGATAATGGCTTTTTGTTGGTTACCACCACTCATAGAGCGGACCTGTGTCATCGTACCTTGACTGCTTCGAATATCATAGCGCTCAATGAGTTTATTACCATACTCTTCAAACTGAGCTTGATTTAAAATGCCATGTTTGCTAGAAAATGGCTCTTGATAATATGTTTTTAATGCGATGTTATCTTTTAATGAGAAGTCAAGAACAAGACCATAAACTTGACGGTCTTCTGGAATATAAGAGATACCTTCTAATGTTCTCTTACGAATGGAATAATTCGTAATATCAACACCATTTAAAAAGATATTACCATTAGATGCCTTCGTAAGACCGGCGATGGCATCGGCAATCTCTACTTGTCCATTGCCAGATACCCCAGCGATAGCAAAAATTTCTCCCCCGTGAACGGAGAAAGAAGCATGTTTTACTACCTCAAAGTTATCTTGGTTTTTCACGCAGAGATCTTTGACTTCTAAAATGACATCTTTAAATTGAGCTGGTTTTTTATTTGTAGTGAAAGAAACTTCACGTCCAACCATTAAGTTTGCCATTTCTTTTGTAGAAGTTGTTTTTACGTCTAGTACATCAATTAACTTTCCGCGGTTTAAAATAGCACAGCGATCAGCAACTTGTTTGATTTCTTCTAGTTTATGTGTGATGAGAATAATTGTCTTGCCATTATCACGGAGTCCTTTAATGATTTTTAAAAGGAATTCGATTTCCTGTGGTGTCAATACCGCTGTTGGTTCATCAAAAATGAGAATTTCCGCTTCACGATAAAGCATTTTTAAAATTTCTACACGCTGTTGAATGGAAACATTGACATTTTCAATGAGCTGTGTTGGGTCTACTTCAAGTCCATATTGAATGGAAAGATCGAGTATCTCTTGATTTGCTTTTTTTAAGTCCACCATTGGGAAAAGGCCTAAAAATTTTTTTGTAGGTTCCATTCCCATAATAATATTTTCTGCGATTGTATAGTTGGACACTAATTTAAAATGCTGATGTACCATACCGATATTTAATTTTGTTGCATGATTTGGAGAAGAGATATTTACTTTTTGTCCACGAATATAAATTTCTCCTTCATCGGGTTCATACATACCAAAGAGCATACTCATCAATGTGGATTTACCAGCCCCGTTTTCACCGAGAAGAGCATAAATCTCTCCTTTTTTTATTTGGATATTTACATTGTCATTAGCAGTGATACCTGGAAACCTTTTGGTAATATTCCGCATTTCTACGATATATTGTTCTGACATAGGCGTTCTCCTGTTTTATATGATTTATGCGAAGGCAACAAGTCAAGTGTGACGATTGCCTACGAACATGAGAAACTCGCAAAGCGTGTTTCCCAGAGTTTCAATAAGAGTTCTAAAATATAATATAGTTTATATCCTTCACGCAAAAGAAAGGACAGCACATCGCAGTCGCAATGAACTGTCCCAGAAGTCATATTTTTTCTAAAAATATTAGTTTAAGCCAGGGAAGTCCTCTGGTGTAGTGTCGCTTGTAGAAGATGGAGGAACGATAGTTCCATCTTTCACTAATCCATATGCTTCATCAAGTTTTGAAATTGTATCTTCAGATAATTGGTTTCTTCCTTCTGTTTTTACATAGCCAGTAGAATCTGTATCTGCTTGTAATAATACATTTCCGCCTTTAAATGTTCCTTCTGCAACAGCTGTTAATTGTTTGTCCACGTTTAAGCTCATAACTTTTAATACGGATGTTAAAATGATATTATCTTTTGTACCATTTACACCATCATCGTATTGATCAACGTCACATCCAATTACTTTTACATTACCAGCTTCTTTTGCAGCTGTGAATACACCATTTCCAGAAGCTCCAGCTGCTACGAAGATAATGTCACAGCCTTCTTTGATTAATGCTTCTCCAAGAACTTTACCAGTTGCTTCGTCGTTAAAGTTACCTGTGTAGTTACCACCGATATCTTCACCGCTTACGGAACCAGCATAAGATTTGATTTCAACACATTCAACAGATTTGTTATATTTTTTGTTTACATAGTTGACACCAGCTTCAAAACCATATTGATAGTTGATGTTAGATGGGAAAGTCTGTGCCGTTACAACAGCAACTTTATTGCTTGTTGTTTCCAGTGCAGCTGCCATACCAGCAAAGAAACCGCTTTCTTGTTCTGCAAATAACATAGCATATACGTTATCAAGTTCTACTGTATTGCCATCTGCATCTGTTGGATAGCTATCTACTAAAATAAAGTCTACATCTGGGTTGTCCTGAGCAACAGTACCAATGCCCGCAGCTTGGAAACCAAGACATACCATAACATCATAGTTGGCAGCTTCTGTAGAAATTTTTTCAGCAACGTTTGCAGGAACTCCTGTTTCTTCACGAATTGGAGTTACTTTAGAATCAGGGAATTTTTCAATGAAACTCAATATACCATTATAGTTATCTTCATTGAAAGAGCCATCATCGACACCATTTGGACTGGATACAATAGCGATATTTAATGCCTCATTTTTTTCTGTATCACCAGCAGAAGCTTGTCCTTCATTTGTAGATGAATTTGTTGCGGTTGTTGTACCGCTGTTGCTATTTCCACACCCTGCAAGCATAGTTACAGCAAATACCGAAGTCATTAACACGGCTAAAAATTTCTTTCTCATCATATATTCCTCCTTCATATTATGCGAGATTTTAAGTTTGGAGTCATTTCATACTATAACCTCATTCTAACATCATAGTATTTGTTTGACAACGTTATTTCTTGCATTTCAATAAGGTAATCTAAAAATTTTCTTTCGAAGTTACAGTTTTTACCTATTAAAAAGATTCTTTCATTTTTCTTTCAAAGATTTCTTTTAAGCTTTCTGTATATGGTGGACGAGCAATTCCGTATTCTGTGACAATACCAGCAATCAGTTCGTGATCGGTTACGTCAAAAGCAGGGTTGTAGCATTTTACTTCTTTTAATGCCATTGGTTTTTCATAGAATTTTTCACGAATTTCATCTGGATTGCGAAGTTCGATTTCAATATCTTCTCCTGTTTTGCAGTTCATATCGATGGTAGAAGTTGGTCCTAGCACATAGAAAGGAATGTCGTAATATTTTGCTAAAATAGCAACACCGCTTGTTCCAATTTTATTAGCCGCATCTCCGTTTGCTGCAATGCGATCACAACCAACAAAACAAGCGTTAACCCAACCATTTTTCATAACGATACTTGCCATGTTATCGCAGATTAAAGTGACATCGATTCCACCTTTTTGAAGTTCATAAGAAGTTAAACGAGCACCTTGAAGAAGTGGTCTTGTCTCATCAGCAAACACTTTGAAATTCATACCACGCTCTTTTCCTAAAAAGAGTGGTCCTAAAGCAGTACCATAACGAGAAGTTGCCAGTGGTCCTGCATTGCAGTGTGTTAAAATACCGTCACCATCTTTAATTAAAGAAAGACCATATTCAGAGATGGATTTACACATTCTCATATCTTCTGCTTGAATCTCTTTGCTTTCGGCTAAAAGAAGTTGTTTAATTTCTGCTACGGATTTTTCCTTGTTATCTGTTACTACTCGTTCCATACGATTTAATGCCCAGCTTAAATTAACAGCGGTTGGACGAGAAGAATTTAAATAATCTTTGTATTCCACAAATTTTTCATAGAAAGTATTATAATCCTCTGTCTCAATTGTACGAGCGAGAACGTAAATACCATAACCTGCACAAATACCGATAGCAGGTGCTCCACGGACTTTTAATTCAAAAATAGCATCGTAAAGATCTTTTGCTGTTCCAAGTGTTAAATATTCTGTTGCATTTGGAAGCTGAGTCTGATCAATGATAACTACTTTTGTTTCGTCCTCATTTAATTTTACGTTGTCAATGTGTGTTACTTGTTGTAAAGAATCCATAAGATTTCTCCTTTATCTATGTAGTTTCTAGTATGGCTTATATTTAAAAATAGTATTTATCTTTTAGAAAATGTTTTCCACACAATATCTATGAAAGATTTCTTTATGTGGAAAGCATCTGTACTCTTTAAAATAATAATTCCCTGACAGCCAAAGAGAGCTTATGCTAAAGTTTTTGCAATATTTTTGATAGACTCTGTAATCAGTTGCTTAAATAATGGAGCAACCCGATCAGCTGTCTCTTGTACTTCTGTATGGCTTAAAGGTTCTTCACTCATACCAGCTCCTAAGTTAGAAATACAGCTAATTCCACAGATTTTCATTCCCATATGGTTTGCTGCAATTGCTTCACAAGCTGTGCTCATACCAACAGCATCCGCACCGAGAATACGGCACATTTTTACTTCATGAGGAGTTTCGAAGTTTGGACCTGTAAGCTGGATATAAACGCCTTCTTGTAGAGGAATTTGTAATTCCTTAGCAGTTTCTTTAATAATAGTACAAAGTTCGGTACGATAGATATTGCTCATATCGCAGAAACGTAATCCAAGTTCATCAATATTTGGTCCGATTAAAGGAGATGGAACAAAGTCTGCAATCTGATCGGTAATGAGCATAAAATCTCCAACATTGAAGTCATAATTAACACCGCCAGCAGCGTTTGTTAAAAATAAGATTTCAGCACCCATCATTTTCATAAGTCGAGTTGGAAGAACCACATCTTCCATGGAATATCCTTCATAATAATGAACGCGACCTTGCATAATAACAACAGGCACTTCACCAACATGACCAAATACAAAACGACCTTTATGACCTGCAACTGTGGAAACAGGGAAATTTTTAATGTCATGATAATCGATTTCTGCTTCTACTTGGATGCCATCTGCATAGTCGCCAAGTCCAGAGCCAAGGATTAAAGCAACTTTAGGTGTAAAAGGAATTCTATCTTTGATACTTTCATAGCAATCTAATAATCTTTTGTACGCACTTGTCATAACAATAGCCTCCTTAAAAGTTTAAAAAATAATTGTGTCTTATAAGGACATTATATATGATCTTGAAACAAATTGTAAGGGGGATTGTGTTTAGTTTTCTTGATGAAAATTATGGAAGAGTTTCTATGGGTTATGAGTCATGAGAGGAAAAAAAGTGGTATCACATAACCAAAGATCTTTTGATATGTGATACCACGATTAAAATGGCTTTTCTACAAAGGAAAAGTGAGATTAAGAAGCATTTTGAACACGTAATGTTAAATCTTGATTTGGTTCAAAAGTAAAGGTTTGACCAAGGTAAGTGAATGAAATCTTAGTAACACGAATACTAGCGGTATAGCCAATATAATTTTTGCTAAAATCTCTTCCGCCAATGGCTAAATCTACTGCACTATCAAAGTATCTAGAGTCATAAGAGTTAAAGGATACTTTCACATTAGATAAAAGTGGAGAAGATCCAGTCACTAAAGAAGAAGCTGGAATAGCAGAAGAATTTCCACTTAAATATACGTTAAAACAATCGAAAATTTTAGTAACTACATCATCAGTCGTTTTTACAGTGGTAGATGTTGTAGTTTGAGGAACGATATTGATAATCGCATCGGAGGCTTTCACTTGGAAGGTTGTAGATTCTGTAATTGGTCCAGAAGTGAAAGTAAGGCGATAAGTCCCATCTGCTAATTTTAATTTTGTTGCGTCGATAACTTCTCCAGAAGAGCCTGTAATCATTTGATTTGGTACAATAACCGTTCCATCCGCGGCAACAATGCTATAGTAACCTTCGGATACTGTGCTAATTTTAATGCCGTTAGAATCCACCGCATATACTTTTAAAATAGCAGAATTTTTTCCTTGTACATTTGGATCAAGAACCGTATTGGAAAGTTCTGGCTTATAAGTAGATACGACTCCAGGCTGTTTTACAGTAACATTAATGAGAGAAGTTTTTCCGGCATAGCTAATTTCCACCGTACAGCTTCCGTTATTTTTTCCCGCAAATGTTAAATTAAATACACCACTAGAAGGGCTTGTGTAAATCGTGCTCATAGTTTTTGTAATTGTATTTCCGTTTACAGTAACAATATTTTCATTTCCAGATATAATTCTTGCCGTTGGATAAGAAGAGCCTGTAATTGGAAGTTTATAAATGGAGCCGTATTGATCGCGAAGTTCAAAACGAACGGATTGGCTATTGCTTAAACCAGAGGAGTTTGAAACGGTTATATTAGACTCACTTGCTACAAGAGAGTTTATTTTTTTCGCTTCCCCAACGGTGATTGTTACGTCTGTAGAGAAGATTCCATCACTAATCGTAATTTTAGCAGTACCTTCTTTATAAGGGAATAAAAGTCCGGTTGTTCTGTCAATTCCACATACAGAAGTGTTATTGGAAGTGAAGGTTAAGTTATTGATGGTTGTTTTTGATGTATCAAGAGTGCCACCAACAGAATTTTCAAATAAGCAATAGAGTTTATAGTTTGACTCTCCTACGGCTACAGAATGGATAGCATCGGAATAGTCTAAGCTCGTATTTGGAGAAATACTGTAGCTTTGTAATGCTTTTAAGTTAGATCCAGAAGCAGTAACGCGTCCACGATTACTTTCAATTACTTGTTTTTTATTAGAGCTATCCAAGTAAGTATAGCGGATAGTATAGAACGCATAAGAGCTCTTTGTTGGCAGTGTAATACGTCCATAGTCATCTAAAGTAGTGCTACTTGGTTCAAAAATAAAATCAAATCCTGCCATTGTATGTGGATAGAGTTTTGTAATATCCACTCCATTTTCATCATAAATCGTATAGTCAAGAGGCGTTGCTACATCTGGGGCGATGGATTGGTTATCATTGGCAACAATTTTATTAATCGTACCATAATTAGCAACAAAAGAGTCCAAAAGATTTTGGGCTGCTAAAGAAACGGTATAAGTATCCCCTTTTCCAAAAGTGTTAGAAGTGGTAAGAGTCACTTCTTTTCCATCGGAAGAAAGTTCCAGATCAGTCACTTTTAAAACTTGACCAGTGCCTTCACTTGTAACGACATAGTCATCTTTTGAATATTTAGAAAGTGAAATATTAGATTTTAACTTAATCGTATTTACAGATGCCATAGAAGTTTCTAGTGTAGTAGGAACGGTAACGGTAAGTGGTTCACTTTTTGCATAATAACTATTTTTCTTAAACATGGCGTTCCAAGAATTAGAAGCATATGCGATTACTTGGAAGGAACCAGGATTTTTAACACTTACGATACCTTTGGAAGAGTCGATAGTAGCACCAGCAGTGTTGGTATCTTCTGGAATAACAAAGTAATCATAATCGGTACATTTTCCACCTGTCTCTGTAGTCATAACGGTTTTAAATGTGTAAACATCCTCTCCAACTGGAAGTGTTAACTCTTCATCATCGATAGCAAATTCAATTGTTTGGGCGTGTTCTTTTACAATAATAGTGGCACTGCTTGTATAAGTCTTTTTATTGACAGTGGCTTTTAATGTAACTTTACATTTTCCAACAGCGACACCTTTAATTGCTCCTGTTTTGGAATTAATAGAAGCGATTTTCGAATTGCTACTTGTGAATTTATAAGTAGCACCTTTTACTTATTTTTGATATACATTTTGGAAGAATCGCCTACTTTTAAGTATTTCTTACTTACGGTTAAAGCAGGTGTTGCAGCTGCTTTTACAGTGGCAACAGAAGCTGGCATAGCTGTGATAAGCATTGCAGAAGCTAATGCAAAAGCAATAACTCTTTTTTTTGTTCTCATATTTTACTCCTCACTTTCAAAAAAAGTCTTTGATATCTATTTTTTTAATTCGTGATCATCCATTTTATGGTAGTCTACTTTTATTATAAGACATAGGGCCAGTAATGTAAATTACAAGATTTCTTAAAAATTTCTGACGGGAAAGTAAGGAAATATTGGAATCCATGATTGAAGTTTTCTTTGTATGAGCCATAGGAAATAAAAAAGAGGTTGGTTGTCATAAAAACAGATTAATGTTAAGATAAAAAAAGATAGGAAACGTACACTGAATACGATAAAAAAACTATGGGAGGCAATATGCTGGAAACGATTATTGATAATATAAAACAAGGACAAAATGTTCGCGAAAACTTAATAGAGTTAAAGAAATGGTTAAAGGGAAGTATAGAACATCAAGATACTTTTCTTTCTTTTTTGCAATATGACTATACCTTACTAAAGGAATTACTTTGTCATGAAGATCCAAAAGTTCGAAAAAATGTAGCAGGAGTCATAGGTGAGTTAGAATTAGAAGGACTACTTCCAGAACTATTGGATGCTTATGAAGAAGAAGGAACACTCTTTGTTAAGACTGCCTATTTAAAAGCATTTCAAAAAATTGATTGTGAATGTTATGTGCCAAAGTTTAAGGAACGGTTAGAGTATTTATTATCTGAGAAATTTACAGAAGAGCAAGAGAAACATATTACAGAGGAAATTCGGGAGCTTACCAGTTTAATTGGGCAATATGAACGAACACAAAGTCATTATTTTATTGGATATGATGAACAAGGGAAAGTTGTGTTAACAACGAATCGTTATTATCCAGAACTAACACTCCGTCAACTTTATCATTGCAATGGCAAAAAAATAAGCGGTGGAGTCGCAGTAGAATATGAGGATATGAGAGATTTTATGAGTATCCGTACATGGCAAGAAATTTTATTCCCACTTCCATCTGCGAAAAATATGCCACTGGATCCAAAAGTGATGGCACATACTATTCTTATGGGAGGATTAATGGAATTTTTAGAAGCCAGACATTTAGGAGGAGGTTCTTATCGATTCCGTGTGGAATTAAGAGGAAGAATTTCGATAGAAGAAAAGCGAGTTATGGCAAAGAAGATTGCTATGGCTATGGAAAAGGAGTCTTCTCATCGCCTTATCAATTCTGTTTCTGATTATGAAGTGGAAATTCGACTGTTAGAAGGAAGAAATGGTGGTTACCACGCTTATTTAAAACTATATACGATTCCTGATAATCGCTTTGCTTATCGAAAAGGAATTCTTGCTACTTCCATTAATCCAATGACGGCTGCTACCATTATGGAATTAGCCCGTCCTTATTTAAAAGAAAATGCCCAAGTACTAGATCCGTTTTGTGGAACAGGTACCATGTTAATTGAACGAAATTTTGCTTTGCCTGCGCATCCCCTCTATGGAGTGGATCTCTTTGGAAAGGCCATTGACTATGGAAGAGAAAATGCAAAAAGAGCAAGAACACAGATTAATTTTATTCATAGAGATTTTAAAGATTTTTCCCATGAATATTTATTTGATGAGATTGTTGTTAATATGCCGTCTACAACAGGAAAACAAGGGGAAAAAGAAATTGAAGAATTATATGAACTGTTATTACAAAAAGGACAAAGGCATTTGAAGAAAGGAGGGATTGCCATTATTTATAGCCAAGATCCATCCATTGCACTGTCGGTATTCAAGCGTCATTTAGAATGGAAACGAATGGAGACATTCCAGATTTATCAAAAAGATGCTTCTTATTTATATATTTTAAAATATATTGGATAAAGAAATAGGTTGTTTTATCGTTTTTTGAATACATATTTGTTTGGTTGAATATATATGTAGAAAAAAGGACGAGAATTGAAATATGTTGGGAAGAAGAGGAAATGAATGGGGCATTAACTTGATATTAAGAGCGGTATTGGGAGTTTTAGTGATCCATTTTATTAATGTTTTTTTTACAAAAAATGGATATCCTGTTTTGGTGGGAATTAATCTTTATACAATCCCTGTAGTAGCTTGTCTTGGACTTCCAGGAGTTGGTTTGCTATATGGACTTTCGATTTTTTGGTAAGAAAAAAAGCCTAGTGAGGAGAATCACTAGGCTTTTTCTTTACGTGAGAATGATAAAAAGTACTCTTCTCATCGTTAATCTAACTCTAATTTACCAGTATATAATTGATAGTAAGTTCCCTTTTCTTTAATTAAATCTTCGTGAGAACCACGTTCAATAATACGACCATGATCTAATACCATAATGGCATCGCTGTTTCGAATCGTAGAAAGTCTATGAGCGATAACGAAAACAGTACGGCCTTTCATTAAGTTATCCATACCCTTTTGTACAATGCTTTCTGTACGAGTATCAATGCTTGATGTAGCTTCATCGAGGATTAATACTGGAGGGTTAGCAACGGCTGCTCTTGCAATGGATAATAACTGTCTTTGTCCTTGGGATAATTCTTCCCCATCTCCACTTAATAAAGTGTTATAACCATTTGGAAGCATATTGATAAATTGATCTGCGTGTGCAAGTCGTGCTGCTTCGTATACTTCTTCATCGGTAGCATCTAATTTACCATAACGGATATTTTCCATAATCGTTCCTGTAAATAAATGAGTATCTTGAAGAACGATACCAAGAGAGCGTCTTAAATCTGCTTTTTTAATTTTATTAATATTGATTCCATCATAGCGAATCTTACCGTCTTGTACATCATAGAAACGGTTGATTAAGTTTGTAATTGTTGTCTTACCTGCACCAGTAGAACCAACAAATGCGATCTTTTGACCAGGTTTTGCAAAAAGTGATACATTGTGAAGGACCATTTTTTCGTCGGTATAACCAAATGTCATATCGGAGAAACGAACATCACCAGTTAATTCTGTATAAGTAACAGTTCCATCTGCTTGGTGAGGGTGTTTCCATGCCCAAAGACCAGTTCTTTCTTTACATTCTACAATGTTTCCATTTTCATCTTTTTTGGCATTGACTAAAGTAACATACCCTTCATCAACTTCTGGTGTTTCATCAATCATTTGGAAGATTCTTTCTGCACCAGCTAATGCCATAACGATGGAGTTAAACTGTTGTGCTACTTGCATAAATGGCTGTGTGAAGCTCTTTGTAAACTGTAAATAAGAAGCTATTGTACCGAAGGTAATACCACCAATACCAAAGATGGATAAAGCTCCACCTAATACGGCAGTTAATACGAATTGAAGGTTTCCTAAGTTACCAATAATTGGTCCCATCATGTTAGCAAAACGGTTGGCATTTGATGCTGCCATAAAAAGTTGTTCATTTAAAGCATCAAATTCTTCTTCGGATACGCGTTCATGGTTGAAGATTTTAATAACACGCTGTCCATTCATACGTTCTTCAACAAATCCGGTTACATCAGCAAGAGCTAACTGTTGACGAAGGAAGTATTTTCCACTGTTTCCACCGATCTTCTTTGTAACAAAGACTAAGATAAAGATCATGATAATGGCTAAAATCGTAAGAATTGGACTTAAAACAAGCATGGAAATAAAAGTTGCAATAATCGTAATGGATGACATTAATACCTGTGGAATGGACTGGTTAATCATCTGACGAAGAGTATCCGTATCATTTGTGTAAAGGCTCATAATAGAACCATTTGTATTTTGATCAAAGTAGCGAATTGGGAGCTTTTGCATATGTTCGAACATATCATCACGAACTTGTTTTAAAACGCCTTGTCCGATTTTAACCATAAGTCTACTATAAATAAAAGTAGCAATAACACCTGCGGCAAAAATAGTTGCTAAAATTGCAAGAGCTCGATACAATTCGCCAAAGTTAGGATCTTGCTGTCCGACTAATGGAAGAATAAAGTCGTCAACTAAGAACTTTAGTGAAAGGGATACGGAAATAGAGGCGATAGAACTGATAATAATACAGATAAATACCGCAATAAATTGAAGTTTAAAACGAGAAGTTACATAGCGAAGAAGGCGCTTTGCTGTTTTAATTGTCTCTTTTGTAACTTTTGGTTTTCCATGAGGTTTTTGATTACTCATCTTCATTTCCTCCTTTCATTTGGGATTCATATACTTCACGATAAATTTCATTTGTTTTCAATAATTCTTCAGAAGTTCCGATTCCGTTGATCTTACCGTCATCAAGAACAATAATTTGATCCGCATCTTCAATAGAAGAAACACGCTGTGCAATAATAATCTTTGTTGTATCAGGAATTTCTTCACGGAATGCTTTACGAATCATAGCATCTGTTTTTGTATCAACAGCACTTGTAGAGTCATCAAGAATAAGAATTTTTGGTTTCTTAAGAAGTGCTCTTGCGATACAAAGGCGCTGTTTTTGACCACCAGATACGTTGTTACCACCTTGTACAATCATAGT
>OJJJ01000413.1_pt1 | contig 21973 bp, 15 predicted proteins | sample 1596311 | NCBI WGS metagenome assembly OJJJ01 (sample SAMEA4350140, study PRJEB24818) | metagenome | biome: human; feature: gut; material: faeces | place: Denmark | collected 2013-09 | reverse complement strand
TTGGTTTTTGTGGAACGGATGGCACGCCGCTTTATGCGGCAAATGAAGTGGATATTGATGTCTCCTGGCTTTGTCCGCAAAGTGAATATCGCCCGACGGGGTATTTGCAAAACTGGGTTTCATTCTGGTTTAACGAAGAAAAACGTCTGCAGGCGGCAAAGCACTTTCAGTTTATTCGTTTACAGCAAATCGAAAAACAGTGGTCCGGGTTGCGGATGCAGCGAGAAACCTCTTTTCAATCAGATAAGGATGCGCTGAATAATATTCTTGAGCGTGCGAAGCAGGGCATGGAAAACGCTCAGGATCATACGTCGTTGATGCTTCAGGAGGCACAGCTGACGAAATCACTCTATAAACTGGCAAGCCAGACGGTGGGCTACGGCAGCTTTATCCGCGCCAAACGGGGTGGCGGGGCGGATATGGCGAACCGTTTTCTCGATCAGGGCAACTATCTGGCCTACGGGCTGGCGGCTGTCGCAGCCTGGGTGACGGGCATTCCTCATGGGCTTGCGGTTATGCACGGTAAAACCCGACGCGGTGGGTTGGTTTTTGATATTGCTGATTTAATGAAAGACGCGCTCGTTATGCCACAGGCATTTATTGCGGCTATGGAGGGTGAGGATAATCAACAATTTCGTCAGCGCTGCATCAACGTGTTTCAACAGGCTGATGCGCTGGATGTGATGATCGCCACGTTGCAGGAAACCTCGCAGTCGCTGGCGGGAGTCGCAAAATGAATGTGCTGATTATCTCCCGGTGTACGAAACGTGCGCGCGAGCAAAGCTGTCAAATTATCGATCAATTTGCTGAGCGCACGGGTGACGCTGCGTGGCAGACGACGATCACAATGGAAGGCGTTAACACGCTACGTAAGCTGTTGCGTAAAACTGCGCGGCGTAATACCGCCGTGGCCTGCCACTGGCTGAAAAAAAGCGGGCAAACAGAGCTGCTGTGGATTGTCGGGAATTTGCGTCGCTTTAACGCGCAAGGACGTGTACCCACAAATCGCACGACCCTGCAAATTATCCGCAATGACAACGAACACCATTGGCACAGTGCGGAAAGCATCGCCTTGCTGGCGGCGATCGCCGGGCTGTTTCATGATTTTGGTAAAGCGGGGATGAGTTTCCAGCAAACGCTTAAGGGTGAAAGTAAGCGCTTCTGTCAAATGTTTCGCCATGAGTGGATCTCTGTTCGTCTGTTCGAGGCATTTGTAGGAGAACAAACCGATGAACAGTGGCTGACATCCTTAACACAGCTCAAAGCCGCTGACGAAAAGGCCATGCTAAAAGCGCTGAAGAAGGACAGGGAAGAGTGGAGTAACAGTCCGCTGGGAACATTACCACCCGTCGCTAAAGTGGTGGCGTGGCTGATGTTATCACACCACCGTTTACCTGAGCCCCATTCGAAAAATCCCTCATTACTGTACTGTGAAGGCTGGCTTGAGCGACAGCTGAATGTGGACTGGAACGCGCTAAATCACAAACAGGAAAAGCATGGCTGGACCACGCGGGAAAAACAAAACGTCTGGACATTTCCTCACGGCACGCCGCTAAAAAGTAAAACCTGGCGCGAGAAGGCCAGGCAGATTGGTAAACGCATCCGTAACCTCCCCGCACTGCTTCATGCGGGATCGCTGGATAATCTTTTCACCCTCCATCTTGCTCGTCTGTCGCTGATGCTGGCCGATCACGTTTACTCCTCTCAACCGGCTTATTCCAAATGGCAGGATGATGCCGTCCAGTGCTGGGCCAACAGTGACCGCCAGTCAGGGCTGCTTAAGCAAAAACTGGATGAGCACAATGTCGGTGTCGCACACCTGGCGCTGCTGATGGGGCGTTCTCTTCCTTCTTTGCGTCGTTCGTTACCCGCCATCGCCCGACATAAAGCGTTTCGGGAAAGGGCAACAAATCCGCGCTTTCAATGGCAGAACAAAGCATGGGATGTGGCCTCTGCCTTGCGGGAGAAGAGTGCAGAGCAGGGTTTCTTCGGCATCAATATGGCCTCGACCGGATGCGGTAAAACCTTTGCAAACGCCCGGATTATGTACGCCCTGGCGGATGAGCAGGCGGGATGTCGCTTCAGCGTCGCGCTGGGGTTACGCACGCTGACGCTGCAAACGGGACAGGCTCTGCAGTCGCGTCTGGGGCTGGATGATGACACGCTGGCCGTGGTGACTGGTGCCGCAGCAGTGAAGGAGCTGTACCAGGGGAATGACGTTGAAGATAACAGCAGCGCCAGCGACGAAGCGTTTTTCGCCAGCCATCATTACGTTCATTATGAGGGCGCAATGAGCAGCGGTATTGCGCAACAGTGGCTGGCGAAAGAACCGACGCTTAACCGTCTGGTCAGTGCGCCGGTGCTGGTGACAACCGTCGATCATCTTATGCCCGCGACGGAAGGCGTACGCGGGGGGCGGCAGATCCCCGCCATGCTGCGCCTGCTGACCAGCGATCTGGTGCTTGATGAGCCAGATGATTTTGATATTGATGATTTGCACGCGCTGTGTCGGCTGGTTAACTGGGCGGGAATGCTCGGCTCCCGTGTGCTTCTCTCGTCGGCAACGTTGCCCCCTGCGTTAACGGAAGCGTTGTTTGAAGCCTATCGGGAAGGACGCAAAGCCTGGCAAATCGCTTGCGGGATCTCCGACAGACCGATGAGTATCTGCTGCGCCTGGTTTGATGAGTACGGCGCACAGTCAAAGGATGTGGCCGATGAAAACCAGTTTCGTCAGGCGCACGGCGAATTTGTGCGTCAGCGGATTAAACGCCTGCCTGACCAGCCACGGCTTCGGCTTGGGAAACTGGCCCCTGTATTACCGCAATCCGCCAGCTACGCGGCTGTGGTTTCTGCGCTGGCGGAGACGTTGTACCAGGAGATGGTTGAGCTTCATGGCCACCATCACGCCACGCATAAAAGTGGCAAAACCGTATCGTTTGGCCTGGTTCGCATGGCCAATATCAATCCGCTGGTTGCTGTCGCGCAGGCGCTGATGGCAATCCCCTCGCCGGACAATTACCGCATTCATTACTGTGTTTATCACAGCCAGCATCCGCTGGCGGTGCGCGCGGCGATCGAAAAACGGCTGGACAGCGCGTTCACGCGACACGACCCGGAACATGTCTGGCAGTTACCGGAAGTGAAGCAGGCGCTGACATCACCGGAGCAGCACCATCTTTTTGTTGTGCTGGGGACGTCTGTGCTGGAGGTCGGGCGAGATTTTGATGCCGACTGGGGGATCGTCGAACCGAGTTCAATGCGTTCGCTTATTCAGTTTGCCGGACGTATTCAGCGTCATCGCCAGCAGGTGCCTGAGCGTGAAAACCTGGTGATTCTGGAACGCAACGTGCGCGCGCTTCGTGGGGAGCGCGTGGCCTACTGTCGTCCTGGTTTCGAAACGGAACACCATCCGTTGCCTCACCATGATCTTCATGAACTGCTCAGTGAAGAAAGTTATCGCACACTCAATGCTATCCCGCGCATCGTTGAAGATTTACCCGGTAATGCGCTGGCGGCGCTGGAGCACGCCCGGTTGCGTGCCGCGCTGCTGGACGGTGGGGATAAACCAGATGTTGTTGCCGCGTCGTGGTGGCGATTGCCACTGACGTGGAACGGTGAGCTTCAAAAACGAACACCGTTTCGCCGCTCATCGCCTGAGGACTCTTTCTTTTTGAGTATGAAAGAGGAAGACGACGAACCCGTGTTTTGCCTGATGCAGGAAGACGGCAGGTTAAAACCTTCGGAGCGGTTTCGCTCGCATTCGTTATCCATGGCCGACGGCGTAGAACCGTGGTTTGCGATTGATTATGCCAGGGTGTTGCAGGCGCTTGCGGATGAAAAGCAGATGGAGCTGGATGCGGTGTCGCGTCGTTATGGCGAAATCACATTGAGGGTCAGCAGGGAGGAGGAGACGGAACAATGGCTGTATCACCCGGTACTGGGTGTGTTCAGGGAATATCTATAAAGATCCAGGAGCGAGTATGTCAGTTGAAGCAGTAAGCGCTTTCATTGCTGAGTACATTGCCGGACGACGGCAAACAAAGCTGGAAGCATTTGAAAAAGAGGCCGCAAAACGCAGCGAGGCAGAGAGCGCGACGCTTGCGGCAGAACGCCGGGAGCTGGAGCTTCGCTATGAACCGAAAGCATGGCTGACGGATGCCGCGAAGCGAGCCGGACAAATTAACCTCGTGACCCATGCGGCGAAATTTACCCACGGGGATTCAAAAAGTAGCAGTATTTACAGCGAGGCAGTGGCGCAGGAAGGATATCTCAGCAGCGCAGCGTTGTCTGGTCTGGAACCGGATGCCGTGGGTAATGCTGCAGCGCTGGATGTGGCGAAACTTCTGCAGACCCGTATCGAAGGGGGCGACTCCCTTTTGGCGAGCCTGAAACGCGGTGACCATGCCGCGCTGGCCGCATTTACCGACGACACTCATCAGTTAAATGAGTGGATAGCGGGATTTTCGCGCGCTCTGAAGCCAGGAGAGCCAGCTTCGCACAAACTCGCAAAACAGGGCTATTTTCCGGTAGGTGATGGTTACCACCTGTTAAGCCCGCTGTTTGCCACCTCGCTTGTCCATGCTATGCATCAGAAAATGGTTGCCCTGCGTTTTGGCGATGAGGTTAAAGCCATCTGGAAAGCGCGTCGCGAGAAAACCTGGCATCCCACTCCGCTGACACTCTTCCCGGATTCAGCGGAAATACACTTCGGTGGCACAAAACCGCAGAACATTTCCTATCTCAACAGCGTGCGCGGCGGACGTAGCTGGCTACTTTCCTGCCAGCCACCACAGTGGAAAAGAGCAGAAAAGCCGCCAACGAATTTACGTTCTGTTTTCGCCTCGGGTGGGCAATTTGACCGTCGTGCCAAGAGTCAAATTCAGTTGCTTATTTCTTTGCTGACGAGAACGGGCGGTTACACCAGCTTTCGTATTCGCGAAGCACGTGATGGCTATATCAACGCGCTTATCGACCTGTTGTTTGACGTTGCGGCTCAATTTCAGTGCGAAACATGGCAAAACTGGACACTCAACTGCCCGGATCTTAAATCCCATCAGCAACTCTGGCTCGACCCCTGGCGCACAAAAACAGACGAAGCCTTCCGCCTTGAGCGTGAAAAAGACGACTGGCAGGACTCTGTGGCAGAGGATTTTGCTCTGTGGCTGAACGCGCGTCTGCGCAAGGCATTGCCTGATTTAGGTGCGGTAGAAAAGCGTGAATGGGAAACCCGCGAACGTTTACGCACGAACCTGCGCGAGATGGAAAAAATCATCCGGGAGGCGCTGAAATGAGCTCATTGATCCTGCTTCGCCGCGTCAGAGTCGAAAACGCCAACGCGATTGCTGGCCTGACGTATGGTTTTCCCGCTATCACCCATTTCATGGGATTTTCTCATGCGCTGTCCCGCAAGCTGACGGAAACGCACGGGCTGCGTATTGATGGCTGTGCGGTCGTGAGCCACGAGCACCAGATCCACGCGCATACGTCTGGCCGTGATTATCAGTTTGCGCTGACCCGTAACCCGTTAACTCGTGACGCGAAAACGGCCTCCTTTAATGAAGAGGGGCGCATGCATTTGACCGTTTCGTTACTGCTGGAATGTCACGGAGAAATTCCTAACGGTGAATACGGGCAGCGCGACCTGGCAGAGTTTCTGTTGCAGGTGTGCCCGACGCTCCGACTGGCGGGAGGAATTATCGTCGATATTCAGGATATCTCTGTGATGGCAATGCCTGCCAGTCGTCAGGAGATGGGGCGATTACAGTGGCAACTGATGCCGGGCTTTGCCCTGCGCGATCGCAGCGGCTGGCTGGGCGAACATCATCAAACGCTTCTTGAAAACGATCCTAACGCCACGTTGCTTGACGCCTGGCTGGATTTTGCTGCCCTGAAAATGCAAGCCGAAACGCCGGAGGAAGGTGACATCCGCGAAGGCGAACCGGCAAACTGGCACTATGCTCCTAAACCCAACCCCGGTTACCTGGTACCGTTAATGACCGGTTATCAGCGCATCTCTGAACTCTACGCGCCCGGTGTCGTGGCAAATGCGCGTGATGCGGAAACCCCCTTCGCGTTTACCGAAGCGGTGTATGGCGTGGGCGAATGGTGTGGGTTGCATCGAATTCAGTCACTTGATGACATTTTCTGGCGTTATCGCACGACAGAAACGGGCTACTACTGTCAGGGCGCGGGCGCGCCAGTGACATCTGAACATTCAAATTAAAAAGGACTTAACTATGGCAAAGGCTCCAACTACCGTTAAAACGGCATCTGTACTGGCATTTGAACGGAAACTGGCAACCTCCGATGCAGTAATGTATTCAGGCACCTGGGGGGAAGAGGTCTGGCAACCGATTCGTATTCAGGAGAAAGCGGTGCGTGGCACCATTTCAAACCGTCTTAAAAATGCCATTACCAGCGATCCGGCAAAACTGGATGCTGAGATCCAGAAAGCGAACCTGCAGCGTGTCGATGTGGCGGCGTTACCTGCTGATGCGGATACCCTGAAAGTGACGTTTACCCTGCGCGTGCTGGGAAATCTTTCGACGCCTTCTGTGTGTAACGACCGGGCCTATCAGGATGAACTCACGCAGGTCATTGATGGCTATATCAGTGAACACGGTTTTGCCGAGCTGGCACGCCGCTATGCGACCAACCTGGCGAACGGTCGTTTTTTATGGCGTAACCGTGTCGGTGCCGAAAAGATTGTCGTTAAGGTAGCGGGCAGCAAGTCATGGACATTCGATGCCTACGCCTATGCGCTGCGTGATTTTTCTGCCAGCGACGAGCAACTGAACGAACTGGCTCAGGAAATTGAAAAAGGGCTCAGCGGCAACGAATTCGTCCTGCTGAATGTAGAGGCGCAGGTATTACTTGGTGCCGGACAGGAGATTTTCCCGTCGCAGGAACTTGTGCTCGACAGCAACAGCAGTAAGAGCCGTCTGCTGTATCAGGTGGATGGTGTTGCCGGGATGCATTCACAGAAATTGGGTAATGCGTTGCGCACTATTGATACCTGGCATCCTAAAGTTGAGGAGTTGGGGGCGATCGCCGTCGAACCGTACGGCTCTGTCACCAGCCGCGGCGTGGCGTGTCGTCAGCCGAAAGAGAAACTGGATTTTTACACCTTGCTGGATAACTGGGTGACGAAAGGCCAGAAGCCAGACGTTGAACAGCAGCATTACGTAATGGCCGTCCTGATCCGCGGCGGCGTCTTCGGTGAGAAAAGCGAGTAAGGAGTCGTAATGGATCACTACATTGAGATCCGCGTACTGCCCGACCCGGAGTTTAGCGAGGAAATGCTGATGGCCGCGCTGGTGGCTAAGCTGCACCGCGCGCTGGGGCAGCGAGGGCAGGGTGATATTGGTATTAGCTTCCCTGCATACAGCATAAAGCCTGGCCCGGTGTTACGTCTGCACGGTCAGCACCAGGCGTTAAGCGTTCTCGAATCACTGACATGGCGCAAAGGATTGAGCGACTACTGCGTGTCTTCGGACATAAAGCCCGTGCCTGCCGTTACGCAATGGCGCTGTGTGAGCCGCGTTCAGGTTAAAAGCAGTGCGCAAAGGCTTATGCGTCGTTCGGTGAAAAAAGGATGGTTAACAGAGGAAGAGGCGCAGCAACGCCTGTTGACAATGCAAGAGGCGCGGACTGATTTGCCCTGGCTTAATCTGCGTAGCCTCTCTACAGGCCAGTCGTTCAGGCTCTTTATCCGTCATGGTGATCTACTCTCTGCGCCTGTCATCGGGGCATTTTCGACATACGGGTTAAGTGCAACGGCGACCATTCCCTGGTTCTGAGAATAATAACCGCATCAGCTTTCAGGGTGCGGTTTTCTCTGCCAGACGAATATCGAAATTAAAAGGGAGCTGCTGGACAGAATTGAGTGTTTTGTGGAATGCCGGATGTAATGGGTTAAGTATGGCGTTGTTTTCATAAGGAATGATGCAGGAAGGTAAGATAAGCGCGAGCGCACTGTTCGCCTGCAACCAACCGGTTCCCAGATCCATCGTTGATACCGGTGCCGGATTTTCCTGCCAATCCTCGGGCAACCAGGCTTTGTCCAGGTAGTCAATCTGGTCATCCGGGATATCAATACTGAACAGTTGATACTGATTCAGCACGGTGTCTTTTTTCACGTGCACCAAAATTTCGAGCGATGCCAGCGAGATGGCGGTGGATACGTAGACGGCAGGATGTCCTTTATGATTCCAGCGACCACCATACTGGTTTGCGCCGCTACCACTCCACGCTTCGCTGGCATAACGTCCTGTCACCAGACGATAAAAAATCACGCAAACACTCCGTGTTCCAGACGACCAATCAAATCGGTGACTTCCAGCGCGCCGGTTTCAGTGGCAATCAGGTTGACTGGCGCAACATTCCCAAGCCCACGCACCGGTGCTTGCAGCCAGTTCCATGCTTCCTCTTTACTACCAAAATAATCGACAGCAGCATCCAGCACACGCACGAAACGTGCCACGCGCTCGCTTTCATCGGGCGTCAGCGTTCGCCCTGCGCTTTTGCGGCGAGCGACATTGCGCTCGTTAATCCCCGTCACGCGAAGGATGTCCGCTTTCGACATCGACGTCCATTCATGAATGTTATCGAGGATACTGACGGGTAAACCTTGATTGAGGTATTCAACTAACCGCATACCACGGTTTGCAGGTAAACCGGCATAGCGCCAAAGCGCGTTGTCAGCAGGTTTCTGCGCGGGAACCCATGTTCTCATAGTACCTCCTGATTGAAGTCATTTGTCATAGGTTAGTGTAGTCATTTGTCGGGGTTTTTGGAATGGATGTTTTTTGCGCGGGGCGGTGGAAGAGAATTCAGCTGTTTACCCCTAATTTTGGAGTGATATGTAATGTATTGATTTATATTGGAAATATTGTGGGTGGGGTAAAATAGGATAGGAATAGGGTTTTAGCTTTTTTTGTATGAAAATCATAATGGTAAGGGGGTATTATTTCAGTGCACTGCCGTATAGGCAGCTTAGAAAAGCAGCGGCTCCGAAGCTGCGCGGCACAGTTCGTGCACTGCCGTATAGGCAGCTTAGAAAAACGCGTATCGGTTGTACGAATCATATCAATAGTGCACTGCCGTATAGGCAGCTTAGCAAAATAGAAAATAAGGTCTTCACACCCTTACATTTTGCACTGTCGAACAGCCAGCGCTGAGCTGAAAAGAAACCTCAAATAACGGTTTAAGTAATCGACCGCACGACCAAAAAATAAGGCCGGGACTATCCCGGCCTTATTTAATATTCATCTGCCCTTACAGGCGAAAACAATTAGCGACTACGGAAGACAATGCGGCCTTTGCTCAGGTCGTACGGGGTCAGTTCAACAGTCACTTTGTCGCCCGTTAAAATGCGGATGTAGTTTTTGCGCATTTTACCGGAGATGTGCGCAGTTACCACGTGACCGTTTTCCAGCTCTACGCGAAACATGGTATTAGGCAACGTATCAAGTACGGTACCCTGCATTTCAATATTGTCTTCTTTGGCCATCTAATCCTCTGGGGTATCACTACCAAGTTTTGAACCGGCAAGATAATGCCGAAATTCATCAATTAAGTAAAGAATTGCGCGTTTAAAACGCAGCAAAACAGTTTCAGCGCATTGCCCAAGCGTCACGGTACAACCGAACGGGAAGCGCATTCGTAAAGGGGAGACAACAGGATAAACGTCAGGACGTTATCTGAAGCGAGGGTCCCAAACGGCGGCGGGGCAACAGGCAGAAGCTACTCTGCGGCGTAATTATAACACCCTCATAAAAAATGTGCGGAAAACATTTAGGCATTGGGCATAAAGAGCGTTTTTGGTATCCAGAAGTCGCGCGGGAGCTTCTCCTGGCGGCAGGTATCCAGATGCTCAATATAGTGACGGCGGGAGATTTCAACGGCTCCCCGTGAGGCGGTATGCTCATTTAGTACCTGACAAACCATCAACCGTCCGCCACGTTCGGCAAATTCCTTGCAGAAAACCAGCAGCGCGGTTTTCGATGCATTAACGGCGCGGGAGAACATTGACTCCCCGCAGAACAACGTCCCCTGTGCTACGCCGTACATGCCGCCCACCAGCTCGTCTTTATCCCAGACTTCAATGGAATGCGCATAGCCAAGTTCGTGTAACTGCTGATAAGCGGTAATGATGTCACGGGTGATCCATGTACCTTCATGGCGATCCTCGGCGCAGCCTTCGATGACCTGCCCGAACGCGTGATTAAGGGTGACATGATAAGGCGATTTAGCATGAAAACGCTTCATGCTACGGCTGAGGTGGAACTGCGCTGGCCACAGCACGGCACGCGGATCGGGCGACCACCATAAAATCGGGTCGCCGGGTGAAAACCACGGGAATATCCCGCGCTGGTAGGCCATCAGCAGCCGTGCCGGGCTGAGATCGCCGCCAAGTGCCAGCAACCCGTTGGGCTCACGTAGCGCGCCTTCCGGGGAAGGAAACGCAATATTATGACGAGAAAGCTGGACCAGGCGCATGACAGCAGAACTCCAATACGCGAGTGAGGATCGGTTCAAATATAGTCTACAGACGCTGTTTAAACTGGTAATAACGACCCTGTTTCGCCAACAGTTCTGCGTGACTACCTTGCTCAATAATGTGTCCGTTGTCCATCACAATTATTTGATCGAAACTCGCCAGCCCGCGCAGGCGGTGCGTGACCATCAACACGGTTTTACCAAGCATCACATTCGCCAGTAAATCAAGAATTTGACTCTCGGTAGTAGCATCCAGCCCTTCTGTGGGTTCATCCAGCAACATCAGCGGCGCATCGTGTAGCAACGCACGCGCAATCGCCAGACGACGCAGCTCGCCACCGGAAAGCTGGCGGCCACCTTCGCCCAGCCAGCCGTTAAGCCCGTCGTCTTCGAGTAACTTATGCAACCCGACCTGTTCCAGTATCGCGCAAAGCGTGTCGTCCGGAGCATCCGGCGCGGCCAGCAGCAGGTTATCGCGAAGTGTGGCGCTGAACAGATGTACACGCTGTGGAACTACACTCACGGTCTTACGCAAGGTCTGCTCGCTGAAGTTAGCCAGTGGCGTATCGTTAAACCGAATTATGCCGTGCTGCGGGTCCCATGCGCGCGTTAAGAGCTGCAGAAGCGTCGATTTACCGCAGCCGGTACGGCCAAGGATCGCAATGCGCTGGCCCGCTTCAACGACGAGGTTAATGCCTTCCAGTGCATTCTGCGCCTGCTTGTCATAGGCGAATGTGACGTCACTGAGCGTCAGTGCGACCTGTTCAGGCGTGGTTGTCTGCGCAGCAGTGAACTTCACTTCCGGCTCCTGCTCAGCAATCTCCGTAATACGCATTGCAGAAGCGATAACCTGTCCCAGATGCTGGAACGCCCCCGTGACCGGGGCTAAGGCTTCAAAGGCCGCCAGCGCACAGAAGACGAAGAGCGCAATCAGCGCGCCGGGCTGTACGTTGCCGCCCACACCGCCGGAGGCCATCCACAGCATGACGGTGACCGCCACGCCGCCGATTAACATCATCAGCGCCTGGGAGAAGGCTGTTAGTTCTGACTGGCGGCGCTGAGCTTCGTGCCAGTTCAACTCGGTGCTTTCCATTTGCGAACGGTAGCGCGTGCTGGCACCAAAAATGGTAAGTTCTGCCTGTCCCTGCAGCCAGGAGGTCAACTGCTGTCGATACTCCCCGCGCATACGGGTCAGGTTTTCGCCTGTTGACTTACCGGCACGGTAAAACAGCGGCGGCAGGATAATCAGCGTCAGCAGCATGATGCCGCCCAGCGTCAATGCGAGCGGTACGTCCAGAACGCAAAGTCCCAGCGTGACCACCACGATCACCACAAACGCACCCACGATCGGAGAAATCACACGCAGGTAGAGGTGATCGAGTGTATCGACATCCGCTACCACACGGTTGAGCAATTCGCCCTGGCGAAAACGCGCCAGCCCGGCAGGGGAGAGGGGCAACAGTTTGCTGAAGGTATAGATACGCAGGTGCTGCAGCACGCGGAACGTCGCGTCGTGGCTGACCAGACGCTCGAAATAACGTCCGGCAGTACGGGTAATGGCGGTGCCACGTACGCCCGCAGCCGGAAGCATATAGTTAAAGCTGTATAATCCGGCGAAGCCCGCGACGGCAGAAGCCGACAAGAACCAGCCGGAGAGCGTAAGCAGGCCGATGCTGGCAAGCAGGGTAACAATTGCCAGAACGATGCCCAGCGTCAGCATCCATTTGTGGCGTTTATACAGGGCAAGATACGGGAGTAAGGCGCGCATCAAATGTCCTCCTGACGATTCGCCAGCAGGGTGGCAAACGGCCCCTGCGCAGCAACGAGAGAGGCGTAATCGCCTTGCTCAACAATACGACCATTTTCCATCACCCAAATTTGATCCCAGTCGGCAATGCCTTCCAGCTGGTGCGTGACCATCAGGGTGGTTTGCCTGCGCGAAGCCGCGTTAAGCGCATCCATTACACGTTTCTCACTGTGCGCATCCAGGCTCGCGGCGGGTTCATCCAGCAGCATAAGCTGGCAGGGATTCAACAGCGCACGGGCAACAGCCACGCGCTGCGCCTGCCCAACGGACAGTCCGGCGGATTGATCGCCAACCACGGTATCCACACCCTGCGGCAGCAGCGGTAGAAACTCGCTGACCCAGGCGCGATCGAGCACCGATTGCAACTCATCTTCTCGCGCATCAGGGCGCGCCAGCAGCACATTTTCACGCAGCGTGGCGGCAGGAAGCTGTGGGTTTTGCCCCACCCAGCTTAGCTGTTTACGCCAGGCCTCAGGATCAAGCTCACTGAGTTCCGTTTTGTTAATGCGAAGGGAACCGGTGTAGGCCATAAAGCCAGAAAGGGTATTGAGCAGCGAGCTTTTCCCGGAGCCGCTGGTGCCCACCAGAACCACACGTTGTCCGGCTGGCAGGGTAAAGTTCATAGGGCCTGCCAGCACTTTTCCCTCTGGCGAGAGAATAGAGAAATCCCGCGCTTCAATGGTCACAGGCTCCTGGGCGTTCAGGGTCACTTCACCACGTGCCGGGTGCGCCAGCGGCGTTTCAAGGAACGTTTTCAGGCTGTCGGCTGCGCCAACGGCCTGCGCTTTGGCATGATAAAACGTGCCGAGATCGCGAAGCGGCTGGAAAAATTCCGGTGCCAGGATCAGCGCAAGGAAACCAGCAGAAAGGGTGACTGCCGTACCGTAGTGGCCGAAATCCAGCGCTCCGAGGTAAGAGAAGCCAAAATAGACCGCCACCAGGGCAATCGACAGTGAGGTAAAGAATTCAAGAACGCCAGATGACAAAAACGCCAGACGTAACACTTCCATGGTGCGCTGGCGGAAATCCTGTGAGGCCAGGCGGATGTTTTCGGTTTCCGCTTCACCACGGCCAAATATACGCAGGGTTTCCATGCCGCGCAGACGGTCAAGGAAATGACCGCTTAAACGCCCCAGAGCAAGGAAGTTACGGCGGTTGGCATCTGCGGCACCCATCCCAACCATCGCCATAAACAGTGGGATCAGCGGGGCGGTGCCCAGCAAAATCAGCGCAGCGGCCCAGTTGACAGGGAAAATAGCGATCACAATCAGCAGCGGAACGAATACAGCCAGCGCCATCTGTGGCAGATAGCGGGCGTAGTAGTCATGCATATCGTCGATCTGCTCAAGGATCAGCGTAGCCCAGCTTCCGGCAGGCTTACCCTGAATCCACGCTGGCCCCGCCTCCTGAAGACGGTCAAGCACCTGGCGGCGAATTTCATAGCGAATATGTTGTCCGGCATGAAAACCAACACGCTCACGCAGCCATACGACCCAGGCGCGCAGCACAAAGACCAGGACCAAAATGATAAACGGCAGCAGCAGCGCTTCGCGCGGGATGTTCTCCATAATCATATGATTAAGAATGCGGGCCAGCAGCCATGCCTGGGCAACAATCAACAGACCACTGACAAATCCCAGAAGTCGGGAAAAGGTAAGCCAGCGGCGGGATAGAACGCTTTGCTGTTTTAGCCAGCGTGTTAACTCTTGTTGACGGGTTTTTTCCATTGCGTATTTTGCAGGTGACGTTATAAGAAATTAGACAACTGCATGTTACACGTGACCAAAAATAAAGGCGACCTGTGGCCGCCTTTATTTACGTTTGTTACTGACTTGTAAAGATTATTTGGCTTGTTCAGCCAGCCCATCCAGGTAGCGTTCAGCATCCAGAGCGGCCATACAGCCAGTGCCTGCGGAGGTGATTGCCTGACGATAAATATGGTCCATCACGTCGCCTGCGGCGAACACGCCAGGAATGCTGGTCTGGGTCGCATTGCCGTGGATACCGGACTGCACTTTGATGTAGCCGTTTTCCAGCTCCAGTTGACCGTCGAAGATTGCCGTGTTCGGGCTGTGGCCGATCGCCACAAACAGGCCCGCCACTTCCAGCGTTTCCACGTTGTCGGTGTTCTGCGTATCGCGAATACGCAGACCCGCCACGCCCATCTGATCGCCAGTCACTTCTTCCAGTGTACGGTTGGTGTGCAGCACGATGTTGCCGCTCGCCACTTTATCCATCAGACGTTTGATCAGGATCTTCTCGGCACGGAAGGTGTCACGGCGGTGGATCAGGTGCACTTCAGAGGCGATGTTCGCCAGGTAGAGCGCTTCTTCCACTGCGGTATTGCCGCCGCCGATGACCGCGACTTTCTGATTGCGGTAGAAGAAACCGTCGCAGGTTGCACAGGCAGACACGCCGCGGCCTTTGAATGCCTCTTCTGACGGCAGGCCGAGGTAACGGGCTGATGCGCCAGTGGCAATGATCAATGCGTCACAAGTGTATTCACCGTTGTCGCCTGTCAGACGGAACGGACGGTTCTGCAGATCGACCTTGTTAATGTGGTCGAACAGAATTTCAGTTTCGAATTTGGTTGCATGCTCGTGCATACGTTCCATCAGCAGCGGCCCGGTCAGGTCGTTCGGGTCGCCTGGCCAGTTTTCCACTTCAGTGGTGGTGGTCAGCTGACCGCCTTTTTCCATACCGGTGATTAATACCGGTTGCAGGTTAGCGCGTGCAGCATAGACCGCCGCGGTATATCCCGCAGGTCCAGAACCAAGGATTAGCAGCTTACTGTGTTTGGCCGTGCCCATGAGATCCCCATTGTTGTTGGCAGACATTTGGCTGGATTGTAGGGAATTTGTTGCCGTAAAAAAAGAGCACAGCAATTTTGATATCAATATGTGCAATAGACGCCGACGATGAATGGAGCGCTATAACATAACGATTTCTACTGAAAACCGGTCGTTTATAAGGCAATAAAATGATGATTAATACGCGACCGTAATGAATATCCGGCATGTTGTACTAAAAATCGATGTTTTGCTTTGACAATCCCCTGCGCTTTTGCGAAAACATTCAAGGAAGAAAAAAAACCGCGTTAACCGTGTGCCGCATAGGCATGCACGTAAATGCCATTTTTACCGGGTCAGTGAAATCTACGCATGGCGTGGACAGACGCCATACGTGATGTCGGTGACTGCCTTCGGGCAACGGTCTTCTTACCAACAGAACCCGAATCCGCATCGCGTCTAACACATAACCAGGCGATGTGATGAATAACGGGTACAGGCTCTGAACAGTGATGTGCACAGGGTCCAGGCAGGAGTAGGGAAGGAATACAGAGAGACAATAATAATGGTAGATAGCAAGAAGCGCCCTGGCAAAGATCTCGACCGTATCGATCGTAACATTCTTAATGAATTGCAAAAGGATGGGCGTATTTCCAACGTCGAGCTTTCAAAACGTGTGGGACTTTCCCCGACGCCGTGCCTTGAGCGTGTGCGCCGACTGGAAAGACAGGGTTTTATTCAGGGCTATACGGCTCTGCTGAACCCGCATTATCTGGATGCCTCACTTCTGGTATTTGTTGAGATTACTCTGAATCGTGGTGCGCCGGATGTGTTTGAGCAATTTAACGCTGCTGTACAGAAACTTGAAGAAATTCAAGAGTGTCATCTGGTTTCCGGTGATTTCGACTACCTGTTGAAAACCCGTGTGCCAGACATGTCCGCCTACCGTAAGCTGCTGGGTGAAACCCTGCTGCGTCTGCCGGGCGTGAACGACACCCGTACTTATGTGGTGATGGAAGAGGTCAAACAGAGCAATCGTCTGGTTATTAAGACGCGCTAACACGGAACAGGTGCAAAATCAGCGTAGTTTGATTACACTCCTGTTAATCCATACAGCAACAGTGCCGGGGAACCCCGGCGCTGTTGTCCGTTTTAGCAAACAGGCAGGACATGCCTGATACCTGGAGAGCCTTTCTTGAGCCAGGAATATACCGAAGACAAAGAAGTCACATTATCGAAACTAAGCAGCGGACGTCGCCTCCTTGAGGCGTTGCTGATCGTTATTGCCCTTTTTGCCGTCTGGCTGATGGTCGCCTTACTCAGTTTCAATCCCTCAGATCCCAGTTGGTCACAAACCGCATGGCATGAGCCTATCCATAATTTAGGCGGCATTCCTGGTGCCTGGCTTGCGGATACCCTCTTTTTCATTTTCGGTGTGATGGCCTATACCATTCCCGTCATTATTATTGGCGGATGCTGGTTTGCCTGGCGTCATCGACAGAACGATGACTACATCGATTACTTTGCCGTTTCATTGCGCCTGATAGGCGCGCTGGCATTGATCCTCACCTCCTGTGGGCTGGCGGCTATCAATGCTGATGATATCTGGTATTTCGCCTCCGGCGGCGTGATCGGCAGCCTGCTGAGTACCGCGCTGCAACCGATGCTCCACAGCAGCGGCGGCACCCTTACGTTGCTTTGCATCTGGGCGGCCGGGTTGACGCTGTTCACCGGCTGGTCGTGGGTGAGCATCGCTGAGAAGATCGGCAGCTTTATCCTCAATATTCTCACCTTTGCCAGTAACCGTACCCGCCGCGACGATACATGGGTCGATGAAGACGAGTATGAAGATGAGTACGAAGAGGATGATGACGCGCCTGTTGAGCGTCGCGAATCTCGTCGCGCCCGCATTCTGCGCGGTGCGCTGGCGCGTCGTAAACGCGTCGCTGAAAAATTCGCCAATCCGTTAGGTCGTAAAACCGATGCGGCACTTTTCTCCGGCAAACGCATGGATGACGAAGAGCACATTGAGTACCGCACCTCGGGGGCTGCCCTTGATCCTGACGATGTTCTTTTCTCTGGCAGCCGTGCGATGCCTGGCGATTACGACGAATACGATCCGTTGTTAAATGGCCATTCGGTTACTGAACCTGTGGCGGCTGCCGCAGCGGCCACTATGGCCACGCAGGCTTATGCTGCCCCTGTGGAAGCCGTCATGCCTTCCGCGCAGGTTCCTGCACCCGAATCTGCCATTCAACAACCACAGATTGACTGGCAGACTGCACCAGGTGTCCATACGCCGGAGCCGACGATTGCGCCTGAGCCAGAAAGCTATGTGCCCGTTCAGCAGGAGCAGTGGCAGCAGCCTTATCAGCCGGAGCCGCAGGAATATCCGCAGTATGAGGAGCCTGTTGCTCAGCCGTATCAGGAGCATGCGCCTGAGCCGGTTGAACCTGTGCAACCGTATGTCGCGCCACAGCCTGAACCCGAAGTGGTGGAAGAGGCGAAACCGTCGCGTCCGCCAATGTACTATTTTGAAGAGGTTGAAGAGCGTCGCGCCCGTGAGCGCGAACAGCTGGCGGCCTGGTATCAGCCAGTGCCTGAACCGCTTCAGGAGCCTGTCACCAGGGCTCCGACCGTTTCCGTTCCGCCAGTCGACCCAACACCTGCGGTTGCTCCTGTGGCTGAAAGCGTGAAGCAAGCCACTGCAACAGCTGCGGCTGCTGCGCCGGTGTTTAGCCTGGCAGCCGGTGGCGCGCCACGCCCACAGGTGAAAGAGGGGATTGGCCCGCAGCTGCCGCGCCCTAACCGCGTTCGCGTTCCGACGCGCCGTGAGCTGGCCTCTTATGGCATTAAATTGCCCTCCCAGCGTATGGCTGAAGAGAAAGCGCGTGAGCCTGAGTACGAAGATGACACTGATGAACTGCAGCAGGATGAACTGGCGCGCCAGTTCGCCGCGCAACAGCAACAGCGGTATGGTGAAGAATACCAGCATGATGTGCAGCACCATCAAGCCCACCAGGATGACGATGAGGCGGCCGAGGCGGAATTAGCGCGTCAGTTTGCTGCAACCCAGCAGCAACGCTATTCCGGTGAACAACCTGCCGGTGCGAACCCGTTCTCACTGTCCGATTTTGAATTCTCGCCAATGAAAGATCTGGTGGATGATGGCCCGAGCGAGCCGTTGTTCACCCCGAGCGTGATGCCTGAAGCCGAACCGGTGCGCCAGCAACCTGCGCCACAGCCGTATGCTCAGCCACAACAACCGGCTCCGCAGGCATATGCACAGCCACAACAGCCACCGCAGTTCCAGCAGCCTCAGGCACAGCCGCAGGAAAGCCTGATTCATCCGCTGCTGATGCGTAACGGTGACAGCCGTCCGCTGCAACGTCCAAGCACGCCGCTGCCGTCGCTGGATCTGTTAACGCCTCCGCCGGCAGAAGTGGAGCCTGTTGATACGTTTGCGCTTGAGCAGATGGCCCGACTGGTGGAAGCCCGTCTGGCAGACTTCCGTATCAAAGCGGATGTGGTGAACTATTCTCCTGGTCCGGTGATTACCCGTTTCGAGCTCAATCTGGCACCGGGTGTAAAAGCAGCTCGTATTTCTAATTTGTCACGTGACCTGGCGCGTTCGCTGTCGACCGTTGCGGTGCGTGTGGTGGAAGTGATCCCAGGCAAGCCGTATGTAGGCCTGGAGCTGCCGAACAAGAAACGCCAGACCGTCTACCTCCGTGAAGTGCTGGATAATACCAAGTTCCGTGATAACCCATCCCCGTTGACCGTGGTATTGGGTAAAGATATCGCAGGCGATCCGGTGGTGGCCGATCTCGCGAAAATGCCTCACCTGCTTGTCGCGGGTACGACCGGTTCCGGTAAGTCCGTCGGTGTGAACGCCATGATCCTGAGCATGCTCTATAAAGCGCAGCCGGAAGATGTGCGTTTCATCATGATCGACCCGAAAATGCTGGAACTTTCAGTATATGAAGGCATTCCGCATCTGTTGACGGAAGTTGTGACCGACATGAAGGACGCTGCTAACGCCCTGCGCTGGAGCGTCAATGAGATGGAGCGTCGCTATAAGCTGATGTCGGCGCTGGGTGTGCGTAACCTTGCCGGGTATAACGAGAAAATCGCTGAGGCGGCGCGTATGGGGCGTCCAATTCCGGACCCATACTGGAAGCCGGGCGACAGCATGGATGCCCAGCATCCGGTGCTGGAAAAACTGCCTTACATCGTTGTGCTGGTGGATGAGTTCGCCGACCTGATGATGACCGTCGGTAAGAAAGTGGAAGAGCTGATTGCTCGTCTGGCGCAGAAAGCACGTGCGGCGGGTATTCACCTTGTGCTGGCGACGCAGCGTCCGTCTGTGGATGTCATCACCGGTCTGATTAAAGCAAACATCCCGACCCGTATCGCGTTTACCGTATCGAGCAAAATTGACTCACGTACTATCCTTGACCAGGGCGGCGCGGAGTCGCTGCTGGGAATGGGTGATATGCTCTATTCCGGCCCGAACTCTACCTCTCCGGTACGTGTTCACGGCGCGTTTGTTCGCGATCAGGAAGTTCACGCGGTCGTACAGGACTGGAAAGCACGTGGTCGTCCGCAATACGTTGATGGCATCACCTCCGACAGCGAAAGCGAAGGCGGCGGCGGTGGCTTCGACGGCGGCGAAGAGCTGGACCCGTTATTCGACCAGGCGGTTAACTTCGTGACTGAAAAACGTAAAGCGTCCATCTCCGGCGTGCAGCGTCAGTTCCGTATCGGCTACAACCGTGCAGCGCGTATCATCGAACAGATGGAAGCGCAGGGCATTGTGAGCGAGCAGGGACATAACGGTAACCGTGAGGTGCTGGCACCACCGCCGTTTGATTGACCGCGTTCTGATTGCAAAGAAGGGTAAATCAGCCAAAATTAAGCATTTTCTTCTATCACCTGCCTGCGGGCAGGTCCAGAATGGAAGACGGAACCCCCACATCGGGAAGACGTATTTTAAGGAATGACAATGAAAAAATTCGCCATCGCCTGTGCATTTCTCACCAGTTTTGTTGCCAGCAGCGTCTGGGCTGATGCAGCCAGCGACCTTAAAAGCCGACTGGATAAAGTGAGCAGCTTCCACGCCAGCTTCACGCAGAAAGTGACTGATGGCAGCGGTAACGCGGTGCAGGAAGGTCAGGGGGATTTGTGGGTGAAACGCCCAAATCTGTTTAACTGGCACATGACCCAGCCGGATGAAAGCATCCTGGTGTCTGATGGTAAAACCCTGTGGTTCTTCAACCCGTTTGTTGAACAGGCGACCGCGACCTGGCTGAAAGATGCGACCAGCAACACGCCGTTTATGCTGATCGCCCGTAACCAGTCCAGCGACTGGCAGCAGTACAACATCAAGCAGAACGGGGATGAGTTTGTCCTGACGCCAAAAGGCAGCAACGGCAACCTGAAGCAGTTCACCATCAATGTGAGCAGCAACGGTACAATTAATCAGTTCGGTGCGGTTGAGCAGGACGATCAGCGCAGCAGCTATCAGCTTAAATCGCAGCAAAACGGCGCTGTTGATGCATCGAAATTCACCTTTACCCCGCCGCAGGGCGTAACGGTGGATGACCAACGTAAGTAAGAGGCGTGAGTGAGCAACCTGTCGCTCGATTTTTCAGATAATGCGTTTCAACCTCTGGCCGCGCGTATGCGGCCAGAAAATTTAGCGCAGTACATCGGCCAGCAGCACCTGCTGGCTGCGGGGAAACCTTTGCCGCGCGCCATTGAGGCCGGGCATCTTCACTCGATGATCCTCTGGGGGCCACCTGGGACCGGCAAAACGACCCTCGCTGAAGTGATCGCCCGCTATGCCAACGCGGACGTTGAGCGCATCTCGGCGGTGACGTCGGGTGTGAAGGAGATCCGCGAGGCGATAGAGCGCGCGCGTCAGAACCGCAATGCCGGACGTCGAACTATCCTCTTTGTGGACGAAGTCCACCGCTTCAATAAGAGCCAGCAGGATGCTTTCCTGCCCCACATTGAAGACGGCACGATTTTTTTCATCGGTGCCACCACTGAAAACCCGTCTTTCGAACTCAACTCAGCGCTGCTTTCCCGTGCGCGCGTTTACCTGCTTAAATCGCTAACCACGGAAGATATCGAAAAGGTTCTGACGCAGGCGATGGACGACAAAGCACGCGGCTATGGCGGGCAGGATATCGTTTTGCCGGATGAGACGCGCCGGGCGATTGCAGAACTGGTTAACGGCGATGCGCGCCGGGCGCTGAATACGCTGGAAATGATGGCCGATATGGCTGAAGTGGATGATTCCGGCAAGCGCGTGCTGAAACCTGAACTGCTCACCGAAATTGCCGGTGAACGCAGCGCGCGTTTCGATAACAAAGGCGATCGTTTTTACGATTTGATCTCTGCGCTGCATAAATCTGTGCGCGGCAGCGCGCCGGATGCGGCGCTCTACTGGTACGCGCGTATTATTACCGCAGGCGGCGATCCGTTATATGTAGCGCGTCGCTGTCTGGCGATTGCGTCTGAAGATGTGGGTAATGCTGACCCGCGCGCCATGCAGGTCGCGATCTCCGCCTGGGACTGTTTCACCCGTGTTGGGCCAGCAGAAGGCGAGCGCGCCATTGCGCAGGCGATTGTCTATCTGGCCTGTGCGCCGAAAAGTAATGCGGTGTATACCGCCTTCAAAGCGGCGATGTCAGATGCGCGTGAACGCCCGGACTATGATGTGCCGGTTCATCTGCGCAATGCGCCGACCAAACTGATGAAAGAGATGGGCTACGGGCAGGAGTATCGCTACGCCCACGATGAGCCGAATGCCTACGCTGCCGGTGAAGAGTATTTCCCGCAAGAAATGGCACAAACACGCTATTATCAC
>OJJJ01000412.1_pt1 | contig 22032 bp, 9 predicted proteins | sample 1596311 | NCBI WGS metagenome assembly OJJJ01 (sample SAMEA4350140, study PRJEB24818) | metagenome | biome: human; feature: gut; material: faeces | place: Denmark | collected 2013-09 | reverse complement strand
CAGTACGTTACCGGCCGCAACGTCGTCAGACTCAACCATGGCAATCGCCTGATGCACGTTCGGGTCCATCGGCACATCGATATCCGCAACCACCTGCACGCCAAACTTCGCCACCACATCCAGCATCGATTTACGGGTCAGTTCGATACCCTCGATCATCGCCGACATGGCATCGTTGTCTTTGTCCGCTACTTCCAGCGCACGGTCCAGGCTATCGAGCACCGGCAGCAGTTCGTTAACGAATTTTTCCAGCGCGAACTTATGCGCCTTTTCTACGTCCAGTTCGGTACGACGACGCAGGTTTTCCATTTCAGCTTTCATGCGCAACACGCTGTCACGCTCGCGCGTTTCGGCTTCAGTAAGCTGAGCTTCCAGATTCGCAATTTTTTCATCGCGCGGATCCACCTGCTCAGCAGAAGCGTCTGGTTCAACCGCCTCAACTTCTTCGTGCTGATCCATGATAATTTCTTCCGGGGCTTGCCCCTCAGGCGTTTTCTGTTCTTTACTACTCATGAATTTCTCCGCGTTTTTTCGCATTCATCTCGCTAACTTGGCTTATTATGGGGATAAGATTCAGGGATTCAAGGGAAGTACTCACATTGTCACTCATCTTCGCTACAAGGACCTCGAGAAAATGAATAAACATTTCAAGTGTATTGGCATTGTGGGGCATCCACGCCACCCCACTGCACTGACCACACATGAAATGCTTTACCGCTGGCTGTGCACAAAAGGGTATCAGGTTATCGTGGAGCAACAAATCGCCCGCGAACTGCAGCTGAAAAATGTGCAAACCGGCACGCTGGCAGAAATTGGTCAGCAGGCGGACCTCGCGGTAGTGGTGGGCGGAGATGGCAACATGCTCGGTGCTGCGCGCACTCTGGCACGCTATGACATTAAGGTCATCGGGATCAACCGTGGCAACCTGGGCTTTCTCACCGACCTTGACCCGGACAATGCCCATCAGCAGTTAGCCGATGTGCTGGAAGGCCACTACATCAGTGAAAAGCGCTTTTTACTTGAAGCTCAGGTGTGCCAGCAAGATTGCCAGAAGCGTATCAGTACCGCGATCAATGAAGTGGTGCTGCACCCGGGTAAAGTCGCGCACATGATTGAATTTGAAGTCTATATTGATGAGGTCTTTGCGTTTTCCCAGCGTTCAGACGGACTGATTATTTCCACGCCAACCGGTTCTACTGCCTACTCGCTCTCTGCCGGCGGCCCAATCCTGACGCCTTCTCTGGATGCCATTACGCTAGTACCAATGTTCCCGCACACGCTCTCAGCGCGACCGCTGGTGATCAACAGTAGCAGCACCATTCGCCTGCGCTTCTCACACCGCCGTAGCGATCTTGAAATTAGCTGCGACAGCCAGATTGCCCTGCCTATACAGGAAGGTGAAGACGTGTTGATTCGCCGCTGTGATTATCATTTAAACCTGATTCACCCTAAAGACTACAGCTATTTCAATACATTAAGCACCAAGCTCGGCTGGTCAAAAAAATTATTTTAATTTACCCCCAGCCTCTTTACTGTATAAAAAACCAGTTTATACTGTATGTAATTACAGTCATGGTTTTTCATACAGGAAAACAGCTATGTTGGCACAACTGACCATCAGCAATTTTGCTATCGTTCGTGAACTTGAGATCGATTTTCAGAGCGGAATGACCGTCATCACCGGTGAGACCGGGGCGGGTAAGTCCATTGCCATTGATGCCCTCGGTTTGTGCCTTGGCGGACGTGCCGATGCCGACATGGTGCGCGCTGGCGCTACGCGTGCCGATTTGTGTGCCCGCTTCTCCCTGAAGGACACGCCAGCAGCGCTGCAATGGCTCGAAGAAAACCAGCTTGAAGAAGGCCGTGAATGCTTGCTACGCCGCGTTATCAGTAGCGATGGGCGTTCCCGTGGCTTTATCAACGGCACCGCGGTACCGTTGTCGCAGCTTCGCGAGCTCGGCCAGTTGTTAATTCAAATCCACGGCCAGCACGCGCATCAACTGCTGACGAAATCTGAACACCAAAAATCCCTGCTGGACGGCTATGCCAATGAATCGTCCCTTATTCAGGAAATGGCGGCGCGCTATCAGCTGTGGCATCAGAGCTGCCGCGACCTGGCGCATCATCAGCAGCAAAGCCAGGAACGCGCTGCCCGGGCAGAGCTGTTGCAGTACCAGTTGAAAGAGCTAAACGAATTTAACCCGCAGGCGGGTGAGTTTGAGCAGATCGATGAAGAGTACAAGCGCCTGGCTAACAGCGGGCAGTTGCTCACCACCAGCCAACAGGCGCTGGCTATCATGGCAGATGGCGAAGACGCTAATCTGCAAAGCCAGCTGTACACGGCAAAGCAGTTGGTCTGCGAACTGGCGGGTATGGACAATAAGCTTTCCGGTATTCTGGACATGCTTGAAGAGGCAACCATTCAACTCAGCGAAGCCAGCGACGAGCTGCGCCACTATTGTGACCGGCTGGATCTGGACCCTAACCGGTTATTCGAGCTTGAGCAGCGCATCGCAAAACAAATTTCTCTGGCGCGCAAACACCATGTCGCACCTGAAGCGCTCCCGCAGTTCTATCAGTCCCTGCTGGATGAACAGCAGCAACTTGACGATCAGGCGGACTCACTCGAAACCCTCACCCTTGCGGTGAACACTCATCACAAGCTGGCACTGGAAACAGCAATGACGCTGCATCACCAGCGGCAGCACTATGCTCAGGAGTTAGGGCAACTCATTACAGAGAGCATGCACGCACTTTCTATGCCGCACGGACTCTTTTGCATTGAGGTGAAGTTTGATGAACACCATCTGAGTGTAGACGGTGCCGATCGCATTGAATTTAAGGTCACCACCAACCCGGGCCAGCCGTTACAGCCTATTGCTAAAGTCGCATCCGGCGGGGAGCTGTCGCGTATTGCGCTGGCAATCCAGGTGATCACCGCGCGTAAAATGGAAACCCCGGCGCTGATTTTCGATGAGGTTGACGTCGGTATTAGCGGTCCAACAGCCGCGGTCGTCGGCAAACTACTGCGCCAGCTCGGTGAATCCACGCAGGTTATGTGCGTCACGCACCTGCCGCAGGTTGCCGGTTGCGGACATCAACACTTCTACGTCAGCAAAGAAACCGACGGCGCGATGACCGAAACACATATGCAACCACTGGATAAACGCGCGCGCCTGCAGGAGCTCGCCCGCTTACTTGGCGGTAGCGAAGTGACGCGCAATACCCTCGCAAATGCAAAAGAACTGCTGGCAGCATAAACTTTTTTCTCTTGTAACGGTCTGAGTTCAACATAAAATCGCCGTCCGACCCGACAGCAAAAGGTTTTAAAGTGGTGAAAGGTCTATTATCATCGGCATATTACATATGAGCCGCGTACTGCTCGGGCCCGAAAAGGAATCAAATCACTATGCGCTGTAAAACGCTGACTGCTGCTGCAGCAGTACTACTGATGTTGACCGCAGGCTGTTCCACTCTGGAGCGAGTGGTTTACCGTCCTGACATCAACCAGGGAAACTATCTGACCGCTAACGATGTGTCCAAAGTTCGTGTCGGTATGACGCAACAGCAGGTTGCTTATGCTCTGGGTACACCGATGATGTCCGATCCTTTTGGCACCAACACCTGGTTCTATGTGTTCCGTCAGCAACCAGGACACGAAGGCGTAACGCAGCAAACGCTGACGCTGACCTTTAACAGCAATGGCGTGTTGACCAATATTGATAACAAGCCCTCATTGACCGGTAATCAATAAGTAGGTCTTCAGATAGCAAAAAAGGTGCTCGCTGAGCACCTTTTTTATTACCTGCTATTTGTTGGCAGACTTCTCCGCCCGCTTCCTGCGCAACTCTTTTGGATCGGCAATCAATGGCCGGTAAATTTCTACCCGATCCCCATCATGCACAGCATCAGCAAGTTTTACCGGGCGGCTGTAGATCCCCACTTTGTTTTTACTGAGGTCGATATCAGGGCGCAATTCCAGTAATCCAGACGCGCGAATGGCCTCTTCAACCGTCGCGCCCTCTTGCAGCGTCACGCGCTGTAAATATTGCTTTTCGGGTAGCGCATACGCTACTTCGACGACCATTTTAGCCGACACTGACACTGTAAACCTCTTTCGCACGCACCGTGAAGGCTTGCACCATGTTCGACGCCAGCTCTTTAAAGATACGGCCAAACGCCAGCTCAATGAGCTTGTTAGTGAACTCAAAATCAAGCTGAAACTCAATACGGCACGCTTCATGACTGAGCGGCGTAAACTTCCACCCGCCAATGAGTTTTTTGAAGGGGCCATCGACCAGATGCATCAGAATGCTCTGGTTATTAGTCAACTGGTTGCGCGTGGTGAACGTTTTGCTGATCCCTGCTTTAGACACATCCACCGCTGCCGTCATCTGTCCAGGAGTCGACTCCAGTACGCGGCTTCCGGTGCAACCCGGTAAAAACTGGGGATAGGATTTCACATCATTCACTAGCTGATACATCTGTTCCGCACTGTAAGGTACTAAAGCGGTCCGGCTAATCTGAGGCATAACAATTTCCATCTATATCAATCGAGCAAATAATACCATTTATCATCCGCTAAAAAAAACGCTATAGCCCAACTCGTGCTAAGATAGCGCCTTGCGCCCCGCTGGATGAAATGGGGTGTTTTTCGATTCCAGATTACCTATACTGAGCGGCATTATGACGAAGAAAAAAGCACACAAACCTGGCTCAGCCACAATCGCGCTTAACAAGCGCGCACGACACGAATACTTTATTGAAGAAGAGTTCGAAGCGGGACTCGCTCTGCAAGGCTGGGAAGTCAAATCCCTGCGCGCGGGTAAAGCCAACATCAGCGACAGCTATGTCATTCTTAAAGACGGTGAAGCTTACCTGTTTGGCGCCAACTTTATCCCGATGGCAGTTGCCTCAACGCACGTGGTCTGCGATCCCACTCGTACCCGTAAACTGCTGTTAAACCAGCGCGAGCTCGATTCGCTGTACGGCCGAATGAACCGCGAAGGTTACACCGTCGTGGCGCTGTCTCTGTACTGGAAAAACGCCTGGTGCAAAGTGAAAATTGGCGTCGCTAAAGGTAAGAAACAGCACGATAAACGTTCCGATGTGAAAGAGCGTGAGTGGCAGGTGGATAAAGCACGTATTATGAAAAATGCTGGCAGATAACACCTTTGTTTTGTGACCAGTCTCTCATTATGGGACTGGTCCTTATTATTTAGTTATTGAACCCCCCTCAATACATTCACCACACTTATAATTCAATACTGCTGGATCGTTCAAATATCAAGTAAATCACCGTGTTATTTCATGATGTCTGTAGTCCAATAAAAATAAAACTTCAAGAATTTCCTCCATCTATTTCACTTCGTTTTAATAACATTATTATCACTGATGTTTATCATAAAACCATGCCGCACGCTAAAAACAAATCACTTAAAATACAATAACATAATAAAACACATATATTTTGTGTGGCGTTTTACACTAACCCACCTGAAATATCGCTGTATATTTTTAACAGGCAAACGTTGCGGAATACTTTCTTTCTGACTATATCATCTAATACGAAAGAACTATTCAACGCCGAGGCCAATTTTTATTTACTAACCAAACAGACATCTCTGTGACCTAATCAATGAAACTACATGTGTAAATTCATCTTCACGATGAACGGGGCACCTGTCTGCTCATTTTCCCAGAACGCTGTTGCGGATTAATTCCCCCGGCAAGCCATCAGGAGTGAACATATGCGTCATCTCGCCGTTGTATCAAAGTTGACTGGTGTATCTACGAATGTTGAAGCCTCTGAAGTGACGCTCAGTACACCGTCCATCGTGAAATTATCCGTTTCGCGTGAAGACATCAGCCAGCTGACCCGTATTAACCAGGATCTGGTGGTCACACTCCGCTCAGGTGACGTAATTACGATTAAAAACTTCTATGTCGCAAACGGCAGTGATAAAAGCCAACTCGTTCTCGAAGACAGCAACGGTGCACTGTGGTGGGTTCAGGATACTGATGGCGCATTCCACTTCCAGCATCTGGACGATCTCACACCGCTGATGGCGGCTGAAGGCAGTCATGACGGTGGCGCAGTCTGGCCCTGGGTTCTCGGCGGCGTGGCGGCGGCGGGCGGAATTGCCCTCGCGGCGGGTGGTGGCGGTGGAGGTGGTGGCGGCGGTGGTGATAATCCCGGGAACGGGAATGGAAACGGGAATAATCCGGGAAACGGCAACGGTAATAACCCTGGAGGTGGAAATGGCGATGGCGACGGTGGAACCCCACCAACAACGCCAGCGCTCCCCGGCGTTCCCGTCATCACCAGCGTAGTCGATAACCAGGAGCTGATTACTGGCATTGTCAATCAACAGGAGTCCACCAACGACAATACCCCTACGCTTCAAGGGGCGGGAACGGCGAATACCACGTTGCATATTTTCGATAATGGCAAAGAGATTGGCCAGGTCACCATCGATGCCAGCGGTAACTGGTCATTTACACCATCTCCCCCTCTCGCGGATGGTACCCACCAGTTTACAGTCAGCGCGTCGAACAGCGCGGGCAGCAGCAGAATGTCGGACAGTTGGGTCATTATCGTCGATACCCTTGCCCCCGATGCACCTGCTCTCTCTCAGGAACTCGATGATGTCGGATCCATTCAAGGTTTTATCGCCAGTAACGCCGTGATCGACGATGACACGCCGACGCTCTCCGGTATCGGTGTTGCTGGCAATTTCATCAGCGTCTACGACAACGGTATCCTGATTGGCATGACGCAGGTTGATGAGAACGGTAACTGGACATTCACACCGGATACGCCGTTGAGCGAAGGCGTTCACAATCTGACGCTGACGCAAACCGACCCTGCAGGTAACGTGAGTGCAGAAACCACCGTGCCCACCTTCACTGTCGATATCACCCCGCCTCCGGCAGCAGCGATTACCAACGTCACCCCGGAAGGGACAACGGTCACCGGCAGCGCAGAGCCAGGCAGCACGGTCAGTATTATCGGCAGTAATAATCTGCTGCTGGGTTCGGCCGTTGTAGGCCAGGACGGCACTTTCAGCATCGCGATTTCACCGTCGCAGACCCACGGTGAATCACTTACCGCAAAAATTCATGACGAAGCGGGCAACGTCGGGCCAGACACCCCATTCAACGCTCAGAACTCAGGCTATCCTGGCGTACCGGTTATCGTCAGCGTGATGGATGACGTCGCCCCGTCAACCGGGCCGTTGAGCAATAATCAGGCGACTAACGATAACAAGCCCACGCTTTCCGGTACCGCTGACGCCAACAGCACGGTGAATATTTACGACAACGGCGTAGCGGTCGACAGCGTACAGGCTGACAGCAACGGCAACTGGAGCTGGACATCAAGCTCACCGCTGGATGATGGCCCGAACGCCTTTACCGTCACCGCAACCAACCAGTCGGGTACCGGGGGAGTGTCGACCGCATTCAACATTAATATTGATACTCTGCCGCCGTCTGCGCCTGACGATCTCAGCGTCTCGGCAGATGGCGCTGTCGTGACCGGGAAAACCGAGCCCGGCAATACCGTGGTGATCACCGACAGTAAAAATACCCCCATTGGCAGCGGCGTCGCCGGGCCGGATGGTTCATTTACCATTACCATCAAACCGCCGCAGACCAATGGCGAAACGCTTACAGCCATCTCGACCGATCCCGCAGGAAACTCAAGTCCGCCAGAAACGGCAGTTGCGCCGGACATCACCGCCCCACAACCGCCCACAAACCTGGTGATTAATGGCGCGGGCAACGAGGTCACCGGCAAGGCCGAGCCTGACAGTACGGTCAATATTCTGGATCCACGCGGCAATATCATTGGCACAACGACAGCCACTGCAGATGGGGACTTCACCGCAGCGCTGGTACCGCCGCAGACGAATGGTGAGATCCTGACGGCAAACGCGACCGATGCAGCAGGTAACAAAGGGGGCAATGCCTCCGTCACCGCGCCGGATACCACGGCACCGGATGCACCGACAGATGTTATCGTCGCTGGAAATGGAGGGTCGGTGAGCGGCCACGCCGAGGCCGGAAGTACCGTCACCGTCAAAGACAGCGATGGTCATATTATTGGCAAGGGCCAGGCGGACAGCGGCGGCAACTTCACCGTGTCAATCGCACCGGCGCAAATCAACAGTGAGACGGTTACCGTCACCGCCACGGACGGCAAAGGCAACGAAAGTCTGCCAACTTCAGCAATAGCACCAGATCTCACTGCACCCGAACAGCCGATTATTATCGCCGTCACAGACGATGTTGCGGATTACACTGGCCGCATTGATGACAATGGATTGACCAACGACGATAAACCCAAAATTGAAGGCACTGCCGAGGCCAACTCTCAGGTTAAGATTTACGATAACGGTAACCTGCTCGCGACCGTCACCGCCGATCTCAACGGCAACTGGAGCTATACCCCCACCACCGCGCTGGCGCAGGGTGCGCACGTCTTTACGGTGACGGCTACCGATGCTGCCAGTAACACCAGCAGTGCCACCAGCTGGAAAATCATTGTCGACAGTATCGCCCCCACCGTACCGGCCATTACGCTTATCAACGATGACGTCGGCAGCATCGCCGGCAACGTCGCGAACAACGGGGTCACCAATGACAAAACCCCCACGTTCTCAGGGACCGGTGAACCCGGCTCGCTGGTGACGCTGTATGATAATGGCCTGCAGATGAGGGTAATTCTTATCGACAGAACAGGCACCTGGAGCCATAGCGTGCCAGCCAATGAGGCCCTTAGCGAAGGCACCCACCGTTTTACGCTGACCGCAACGGATGCCGCCGGTAACGTCGTCACCGCCCCCCCTGTCATCATAACGGTCGACACCAAAGCACCCGATGCCCCCATTATTTCGAGCGCCACGGACGACGTAGGCAGTTTGCAAAGCGACCTGGCCAATGGCGGACGTTCAGACGATACCCTGCCGCTGCTGAAAGGCACCGGAGTCGCAGATTCCACGATCACAATTTACGATGGGGCTACCCCCATAGGCACTGCCACAGTGACGCCGGAAGGAAGCTGGAGTTTTCAGGTCACTCAACCGCTGAGTGAGGGTCCACACGCGCTGTCAGCTATTGCGACAGATAAAGCGGGTAACGCCAGCAGTGTCGGTAATTTCACGCTGACGATTGATACCACCCCGCCAGCCGCCCCTGTTATCACCTCGGCGGAAGGACTTATTGGCAGTGAGACAAAACCGCTGGCTAACGGCGGGAGCACCAAAAGCGACAACCCCAAGCTGTCAGGCACCGGTGAACCGGGCGCGACAATTACCGTTTTTGATAATGACGTCCGTCTGGGTACGGCCACCGTGCAGCCAAACGGCACCTGGACCTTTACTCCAACGTTGCTTACAGACGGTCCACACAAATTCACCGTCACAGCGACGGACGTGGCTGGCAACACGGGGATCCCGTCCGCCGGCTTTACGCTGACGGTAGATAACCTGCCGCCCGCGAAGCCAGAGCCGCCAACCATAACCGATGACGTCAATCCGATAACCGGCATTATCACTAACGGCATCACCAACGATACCACGCCAACCTTCAGCGGAACCGGGAGTGCCGGAGATGTTATCGCCATCTATCTTGACGGCAGAACCGAACCGCTGGGCACGGCGACGGTCGGGGCGGATGGCACCTGGAGCTTTACGCCAACCGACCCGATTAATCCGGACAGCTATCAGGTCACCCTTACCGCCACCGATCCGGCGGGCAACGTCAGCCCGCGTTCGGATGCCGTCACCCTGGGCATCGATACGACGCCGTCCGCGCCGCCGGTTATCACCGCGGTTAATGATGACGTCGGCGATGTCAGAGGCGATCTCGCCGCCGACGCGGTAACGGATGACACCACGCCGACCATCCGCGGAACCGGCTCCAACGGTGACATCATCACCCTGTACAATGGCAGTACGGTAATTGGCACGGCTACCGTTGCAGGCGGCGTCTGGAGTATCACGCCCAACCCGGCGCTGACCAACGGCAGCTACACGCTGACCGCCATCGCCACCGATGCGGCAGGAAATGCCAGCGACGCCTCAAACAGCGTCTCGTTTACGGTGAACAGCACCCCACTAATCGTGACCAGTATTGAGGACGATCACGGTGTCATCACCGGGTTATTGAGTACCGGTAGCGCAACGGACGATAGCTCTCCGGCTATCAGTGGAACCGGTATTGCTGGCAGTACCGTTTACATCTATAGCAATGGGCTACCTGATGCCATCGCGTTCGTTCAGGTCGGTGTCGACGGCTCATGGAGCATAAATGTACCGCTTAATGAAGGTGGAAATACGCTCACTTTTGTTGCCAAAGACAGCAACGGAAACAGTATTTCCATTGCATCCCCCATCACGCTAAATCTTGATACTCAGGCCCCAAATGCACCATTAATTACACTCATTGACGCAGATGGAACGCGCGTCAGCGGAACAGCTGAACCCGGTAGTACCGTTATTATTTCAAGTGGGTCGACGATATTAGGCAGCGCAACTGCCAATGCTTTAACGGGACAATTTACCGTTACTCTTTCTCCGGCACAGACATCAGGGGCGTCGCTGACCGCTATCGCACAGGACCCCGCCGGAAATCAAAGCGATGAAACGTCATTTTTAGCATCGAACTCAGGACAGCCAATTCCGCCAACGCTGGAAATTGTGGACGACGTCGCCCCAGTCATGGGCGTGATTGGCAGTGGTAAAACTACCAATGACACCTTACCGCTGCTGCAAGGAACCGCCACTCCGGGGGCTACGGTAAACATTTACCAAAATGGGACCCTACTCGACACAGTGACCGCCGACGCCACCTCCGGCGCATGGAGCTATCAACTGTCCACGCCACTGACAAACGGTACCGCGTATAACTTCACCGTGTCGCAAACGGTAGGTGGTGCAGAGAGCGGTCAATCACCTAATTACACCATCACTATCGATACCGTCCCCCCGCTGGCTCCGACCATCGCCAGCATTATTGACGATGTCACGCCCGGTACGGGCACGTTAGACAAAGGACAACTTACCAACGATTCCCGACCAACCTTTAACGGTACCGGCGAACCAGGCGCAACCATCACTCTCTACGATGGCAACGGTGTCTATGCCACTACCACCGTCAACAGCAGCGGATTCTGGAGCTATACCCCAACCAATGCCCTGGGCGAAGGCCCGCATGACTTCACCGTGCGCGCGACGGATGCCGCAGGCAACCAGGGCGCTGCCTCCGACAGTTTCCGCATTATTGTCGATACCTTAGTCCCGGACGCGCCGTCCATTGTGACGGTGAAGGACAACGTCGGCACGGACCAGATGCTCACCTCCGGGCAGTCGACCAACGACAACACCCCAACACTGGAAGGCGTGACCGAGGCGAATTCGGTCGTCACTATTCTTGATAAAGGGACGGTAATCGGCACCACCACCAGCGACGCAGACGGCAACTGGAGCTTTACACCTGCCCCAGCGCTCGGTGAAGGCAATCACGCGCTAACCGCTACCGTCACCGATGGCGCGGGCAACATCAGCCCGGCAACGCCGCCGTTCCTGCTGGTTGTCGATACACTGCCGCCAGCCGCGCCAATCATCACCTCGGTGATTGACGACCAACCGGGAAATACCTCACTGACGAACGGGCAACTGACTAACGACGCACTGCCAACGCTGAACGGCAAAGGGGAAGCCGGAGCGACTATCACGATAAAAGATAAGGGCGTCGAATTAGGTACCGCGCGGGTAGATGAATCCGGCAACTGGACCTTCACACCAGAAAACGCGCTGGGTCAGGGGCAGCATGTCTTCACCGCGACAGCCACAGACCAAGCCGGTAATACGGGTGGAGCCTCCTCCGCCTTTACCCTTGAACTGGATTCCGTTGCCCCACAGGCACCGGTCATCAGTAACGTACAGGACAACACGGCCCCTACCACCGGGCCAATAGGTAACGGTCAGACGACCAACGAAACCCGTCCAGCGCTGAGTGGAACGGGTGAAATCGGCGTAACGATTACTATCCTGAGCGACGGTTTGCCCATTGGCACCACCACCGTCGGTGCAGGCGGCACCTGGAGCTTTACGCCAACGGACGCTCTGAGTAACGGTCCGCATACGCTGACCGCCACAGCCACCGACAGCGCGGGCAATACCAGCCCGGCCTCCAGCGGCTTTACGTTCACGGTTGATACGGTATCACCGAACACGCCGGTTATTACCCAGGTCAGCGATGATGTCGGTCCACTGACCGGAAATCTGAACAACGGTCAGGCGACAAACGATGCGCGCCCTACCCTTAACGGTACGGCAGAGGCCAATTCGACGGTCAAAATCTATGACAACGGCACGCTTATCGACACGGTTTCTGCAGACGGAAGCGGCGTATGGAATTTTACACCGGGGAGTGCGCTGGGTAACGGCAATCACGTGTTGACGGTGACATCCACCGACGCGGCCGGCAACGTCAGCGTGTCGTCTGCCGGGTTTGCCCTGATTGTGGATACCGTCGCCCCGCTGGCACCCACCATTATCCAGGCCTTTGATGACGTACAACCGGGCACCGGCACGCTGTCGAGCGGTGCCTGGACCAACGATACCCGCCCCGTGCTGAGCGGTTCTGCGGAGGCCAACGCCCGGATTGCCATTTACGACAACGGCACGCTGCTAACGACAGTTACCGCAACAATAGACGGTACCTGGGAGTTTCTGTCCACTACGCTGGGTAACGGCCAGCATGTCTTTACCGCCATCGCCACGGATGCGGCCGGAAACGTCGGCCCGGCGTCAAGCGGATTTATTCTCAACGTTGATACCGTTGCGCCATCAACACCGATCCTGACCTCGGTGGTGGATGACATCACTGGCGGCGTGTTTAATGCCGCACTGAGCAACGGGCAACTGACCAATGACGCCCGCCCTACGCTTAACGGTACCGCCGAAGCGGGCAGCACCGTCAATATTTATGACGGCAGCACGCTGCTCGGCACTGCTCTCGTGCAAAGTAACAACAGCTGGTCGTTTACCCCAACGACACCGTTGGGGAATGGTTCGCACACCTTTACCGTCACCGCCACCGACCCTGCAGGTAACACCAGCGGTGCAACGGCGGGCTTTACGATTAACGTGGACACCATCGCCCCCACACTGCCGTCGATTAGCAGCATTGTTGATGATGTCGGCCCCAATACCGGGTCGATTGGCAACAACCCGCCCACCAATGACGCGCTCCCCACGTTAAACGGCACCTCGGAAGCCAATGCCCGGATCGATATTTATGACAACGGCAACTTTGTCACCAGCGTAACGGCGGATGGCAGCGGCAACTGGAACTACACCCCGTCTACCGCACTGGGTCAGGGCCCCCATTCATTTACTATTACCGCAACGGACAGCGCGGGCAATACCAGCGGCATGTCGGCTGCCGCGTCGATTGTGGTCGATACCGTCGCTCCAGGTATTCCCACCGCTCTTGCGGTGAACGCCAACGGTACTGTGCTGACCGGCGTTGCGGAAGCCAACAGCACGGTGATCGTCACGACAAGCAGCGGCACCGTGCTCGGCACCGCCACGGCCAACGCCGCCGGCAACTTCACCTTTACCCTCAACCCGCCGCAGATCAGCGGACAAACGCTGCTGGTTAGCGCGCAGGATGCCGCCGGGAATACCGGCACGCCTGGCAATGCGCTGGCCCCGTTTACCGGGGTGCCACCCGCGCCGGTTATTTCCAGCGTTTTTGATGACATTGGTACGGTCACCGGCAACGTCGCCGCAGGCAAAACCACCAACGACACCCGTCCGATGCTCAGCGGCACGGCACAGGCTAACGCCGTCGTCAGCCTGTACAACAACGGAACATTGATGGGCACCACAACCGCGGACGGCAACGGACTGTGGAGCTTTACCCCTTCCGGCGCGCTCAGTGAAGGCAACCACGCGTTTACCGCCAGTGCGGCTAACGCCAACGGTTCCGGCGTATTGTCTGGCGCGTTTAACGTCATTGTCGATACCACGCCACCGCCGCCGCCATCAGTGCTGATCAGCGCCGACGGCGGCACGGTCAGCGGCATCGCCGAAGCAGGCAGTACGGTCACTATCTCCCTGCCCGGCGGCGGCAGCATTACGGCGGTCGCCAACAGCAGTGGGGTCTACAGCATCACCCTGCCGGTACGCCAGATTGAGGGCCAGTCGTTGTCCGCTACTGCGACCGACGCGGCAGGCAACACCTCAACGCCGACCAGCATCCTCGCGCCAGTCTTACCGCTGCTGGCTGAAGACAACGTCACTCGTCTGGCGCTACAAACTGACTTCACGGTCACCAACGAGCACAAAAGCGATTATGGCTTCCTGCTGGTCGGTGCGGTGGATAATGTGCTGAAGGTACTGGGAGACAACACCGCCCTCGTCAACTTCAACATTCAGACCGGCGGCAGCGGCACCATCACCATCAACGCGGCAGCAACCGGCATTGTGCTGTCGCTGCTGAGTACCATGGAGATTGTTATCCAGCGCTTTGACTCCACGCGCAACGCCTGGGTGACGGTGGTCGATACTGGTAAAGCCGATTTTGCCGACCTGCTGACGCTCAGCGCCTCCGGCGTGACGCTCAACTATGGCGGGCTTACCGGTGGGGACTACCGTGTCGTCAGCTACAACACCAGCCTGCTGGCGACAGGGGCCTTCACCAGTCTGGACGTGGCGGTGGTCAAAACCAGCGCCGGAACGATCACCGGTGGCATGACCGAATCTGGCAACATCATTACCGATATCGATCCTACTAACGGGCAGGATAACGCACCTTCCGGCACGCGGGTGACGTCGATTACCGATGGCAACGGCAACGTGGTGAATATTCCTCTGAGCGGGGCTGATGTGCAGGGTAAATACGGCACCCTGCATATTAATCAGGACGGGAGTTATACCTACACCCTTACCAATAAAAACGCCTCGGTATACGGCCGCTCTGAAAGCTTCACCTATACGCTGACGCACGGCAACGACCACTCTTCGGCAAAACTGGTGGTGGCGCTGGGCCAGGGTCCGACGACCAGCACGGTGACGGCGGCAGACGATGTGGCTTCACTGACCTACGGCACCGAGGTCAGCGCGGTCGACCACGGGCCGTCAAAACAAACCGGCTTTACGCTCGCCAGCGTGGGCCTGGGGAATGTGCTGGACGTCAGTCTGGTAAACGGTTTGACCAACCCTATCAAATTCAACGTTGAAGACGGCGCCACCCGCACGCTGACAATTCAGGCCGACGTTCTCGGCGTAACGCTTGGCTGCTTCGATCTGTACGTCTACCGTTTTAATGACGCTATTCAGCAATACGAGCAGTATCGGGTACAACCCAACTGGGTCACGGCAGTATTAGGCGGAAAATCAAAAGATTACACCATCACGCTGCCGGGCGGTGACTACCTGTTCCTGCTGAACGCCGGCGGCGGTCTGGCACTGTTAACCAGCTACACCCTGAATATTCAGGCCGATCACACCTATGCGGTGGACAGTCTGAGTGCCTCAACCAACGGCAATATTCTGGCCAATGATTCCGCACCCGCCGGTACGGTTATCACCGACGTGAACGGCGTCGCAGTCAATTTAACAGGCACAACCCGTATTGAGGGACAGTACGGCACACTCACTATCGATGCGAAGGGGAACTACAGCTACACGCTGAAAAGCGGACTGGGCGCGGACAGCATCAATACGCCGGACAGCTTTGTGTACACGGTCAAGGCACCAAACGGCGATACCGGCAGCGCGTCGCTGAACATCAAACCAACCCCGCTGGCGCTGGACGCGGTGAACGACACCAGCAGCCAGATGGCGGTCACGACGTTGCAGGATACGTCTCAGCCCTTTAGTGATACCAGTGTGGGATCGGCCAGTTGGACCACTGTGCTGGGACCCAGCTCGAAAAGTGGTACCGGAACAGTTGAAGTCGCAGCGGGTACAGCGGTGCAAAACGTGGTGCTGCATTTTAACGTGGCATCAGGGCTGACGCTGGGTGGGCTGAACGTAACCTGGGCGCTGTACGACAGCAATGGCGTTAAAGTTGCCGGGGATACCTTCAACGGCGGGCTCCTGATCGGCGGCAATCTTGATATTGCCCTGAACGGACTGGTGCTACATGCCGGGAACTATCGCCTCGACTATACCGGCAACGCTGGTGCGCTGGGGCTAGGCACCATCACTATCACCCCCAGCGTGAAAGGGACAATAGTCGATCTCGATAACTTCGAAACCGCGGGCGTCAATAGCGTCACCGGCAACATCTATGACGGCGACCATATCGCCAGCGTCCATACCCTGCTGACGGTAAACGGCGCGGGCGGCAGTACCGCCACGCTGGATCCGCTGGGCAGCAGCACCGCCAGCGCCACTATCAATGGACTGTACGGCAAACTGACAATGGGTATTGATGGGCATTACACCTATATCCTCAACAGCGATGTCTCACTGGAATCCATCAAGACCAAAGAGACATTCAGCTACACCCTTAACGACCAGAAAGGACATACCGATAGCGCCACGTTGACCATCGATATGAATCCACAGGTGATCAGCACCGCGGAGGCCGATCGGGTTATCGGCAGCGCGTACGGCGATACGCTGATTTACCACCTGCTCAGCGCCAATAATGCAACCGGCGGCAACGGAACCGCGGACACCTGGAGCAACTTCTCGCTGGCGCAGGGTGACAAAATCGATATCGGCGACCTGCTGGTGGGCTGGAACGGGCAGAACGCCACGCTCGGCAATTATCTCACCGTGTCCACCAGCGGTAACAACACCGTGGTGTCCATCGACCGCGACGGTACGGGCGCCACCTATCAATCAACCAGCCTTGTGACACTGGAGAACGTCCACACCACGCTCGATGAGCTGATCCAACAAAATCATATTGTGACCTGACGTGAGCACCAAAACGCCATAACAACAGCCCCGGATGCCACGACGTCCGGGGCAATAACAGCCGTCACTGCCGTATTTTGTAAGGGATAAACGATGAGAAATGTCACCTCTGTCGCTTTACTGCTGGCATTCACGCTCTGTTCGCTGCGGGTTAATGCCGAAGATGAACCGCAAGTCATCACGCCGGAAGGGCTGGCCACCAGCCAGATGCTCCCCTCTCTGGATGGATCGGTGGCCGAACTCCCGCTGAGCGCCGCCGCGCCCGGCAACCTGACGCTTAACGATGCGGTAAGCCGCGCCGTAAGCTGGCATCCTGCGATCCGTGAATCGATCGGCAAACTGCTCTCGCAAAATGAGCAGATCGACGTGGCGAAATCCAAATACTATCCGCAGGTCACGGCCGGGGTGAACAACGGCTACAGCAATACCTATAACGATCATGGTTTCAGCCCGTCACTGGTTATCTCGGTCTCGCAAATGCTGTATGACTTTGGCAAAGTCGCCAGTCAGGTACGTGCCGAAACCGCGGGAGCCGCCCAGCAGCAGGCCAACGTTTTACTCAGCATTGACACCGTCGCCCACGAAACCGCCAACGCCATTGTGCAGGTACAGTCCTGGCAGCAAATGGTCGACGCCGCCGAAGCGCAACTCTCCGCCCTGAACGGCATTGGCAGGCTAACCCGGCAACGCAACGACGAAGGGGCCACGTCGCTCTCTGACGTTGTACAAACCGACGCACGTATCGAATCTGCACGCTCCCAGCTGGCGCAGTATCAGGCGAACCTCGACAGCAACAAGGCAACGCTGATGAGCCTTCTTGGCTGGAACTCGCTCAACGGCATCAGCAACGCGTTCCCGGTGAAACTGGACAGCAGTTGCGACGTTGCCAAACCTGACGACAAGCTGGTTCCCGCGGTGCTGGCGGCCTGGGCGCAAGCCAATGTCGCGCAGGCCAATCTGGATTACGCCAACGCGCAGATGACGCCGACTATTTCTCTTGAGCCTTCCGTACAGCACTATCTCAATGACAAATATCCCAGCCATGAGGTGCTCGACAAAACGCAGTATTCCACGTGGGTAAAAGTGGAGATGCCGCTGTATCAGGGAGGTGGACTCACCGCCCGCCGCAACGCCGCTGGCCATGCGGTAGACTCGGCGCAGTATTCCGTCCAGCGCGCCCGCCTTGACGTGCGCCAGAAACTCCTCGAATCCCGCAGCCAGGCGATGAACCTTGCCACCGCCCTGCAAATCCTGCGCCGCCAGCAACGGCTGAGCGAACGCACACGCGAGCTGTATCAACAGCAATATCTGGATCTCGGTTCTCGTCCGCTGCTTGACGTACTTAACGCCGAGCAGGAGGTGTACCAGGCCCGCTTTGCCGAACTGCAAACCCAAAGCCAGCTTCGTCAACTCCAGTTGAACTGCCTCTATAATACCGGCACGCTACGCCAGGCGTTCGCCCTCAACAATCGCAGCATCCAGTCAGTGGAGATCCAGCTATGAGCCACGTCGAGCAGGGTGCAGAAGAGACGATTAGCGAGTCCGCCCTGAACCTGTGGGCGCAGGCCATTAGCCACATTGCCAGCCACTATCGCGTCACCTGCTCGCCCGGCGCGATTCAGGCCAACGCCCCATGGTTTGCCGGAAAAAATAAACCCCTCGCCCTGACGCAGCTCGCGCGCCAGGCGGGGCTGTCGTTTCATGCGCTGGATACCACAAAACAGCTGTTCAGCCAGTGGCGTTTACCGGTTGTGGCGGAGCTACGCGACGGCCAAATTATGGTAATAGAGCACTTCAACGGTGACGATGCGCTGGATGTGTTTATCATCGCCGAAGAAGGCCAGCGCAACCGGCTGGCGATTGCCGAGCTGCTGCCGGAGATCCACACCATCACCGCCCTGCGCCCGCTGTCGGCGCTCAAAGACAGCCGGGTCGACCGCTATGTTTCGCGCTTTAAGCCCGACTGGATGCGCGACCTGGTGCTACAGGACATCCGGCCTTACCTGCCGGTGATGGTAGCCGCATTCCTGATTAACGTTCTGTCGCTCGCCGGGATTATCTTCTCGATGCAGGTTTACGACCGGGTGATCCCCGCCCAATCGTATCCCACGCTGTATGTGCTCTCGACCGGCGTGCTGGTGGCGGTGCTGTTCGGCTTTTTACTGCGCGAAGCCCGTACCCATATCATGGATGTGCTCGGCAAGCGCGCCGACATGCGCATTTCCGATCGCGTGTTCAGCCACGCCCTGCGCCTGCGTAACAGCGCCATCCCCCGCTCCACCGGCAGCTTTATTTCCCAGCTCCGCGAACTGGAGCAGGTGCGGGAGATGATCACCTCCTCAACCCTGTCGACCCTTGTCGATCTGCCCTTTTTCTTTTTGTTTATCGTCGTGATGGCCTGCATCGCCCCGCAGCTGGCGTGGATAGCGCCCGTCGCTGCGATCCTGATGATCCTGCCTGGCCTGCTGTTACAGAAGAAGCTGGCTGTGCTCGCCAACCAGGCTGCACACGAGTCCACGCTGCGTAACGCGGTGCTGGTCGAAAGCGTCCAGGGGCTGGAGGACATCAAGCTGATGCAGGCGGAGAACCGCTTTTTGCAGCAGTGGAACAGCTACATCCGCATTACCGGCGAGTCCGGACTGCGCACGCGCAAGCTGACTCAGGGGCTGATTGGCTGGGGCATGTCGGTACAAAGTCTGGTCTACGCTGCGATTATTATGTTCGGTGCGCCGATGGTCATCGAAGGCACCATGACCACCGGCGCGGTCGTGGCGGCCTCGATGCTCGGCTCAAGAATGATTGCCCCGATGGCAAATCTGTGCGGCGTGTTGGCGCGCTGGCAGCAGGTCAAGGCAGCGAAGACGGGGCTGGACAGCATTATGCAGCTCCCCACCGAAACCCAGCACGATGAGAACCGGGTACATCAGGAAATCTTTCGCGGGCACTATCTGTTTGAGAACGCCCACTTTCGCTATCACAGCGACGATCAACAGGTGCCGCTGCGCATCGCCCGCCTCGAGGTGAAGCCAGGGGAACGCATCGCCATCCTCGGGCGTAACGGCGCGGGGAAATCCACCTTGTTGCAGGCCATGGCGGGCGGCGTGGAGCTGATTCAGGGCGACGCCCGGCTCGATAACCTGAGCCTGGCGCAGATCGACATGGCCGATTTACGCCGCAATATCGGCTTTCTCAGCCAAAACGCGCGCCTGTTTTTTGGCTCTCTGCGCGAGAACCTGACCCTCGGCGCGCCACATGCCAGCGATGCGCAGATATTCGACGCGCTGGAAGTCAGCGGCGCAGCCACCTTTGTTAAACAGCTCGCCAAAGGGCTGGGACACCCGATTATGGAAGGCGGCAACGGCCTCTCCGGCGGGCAACGGCAATCCATTCTGCTGGCAAGAATGCTGCTGCGCTCGCCCAATATTGTGCTGCTCGACGAACCCAGCGCCTCGCTGGATGAACATACCGAACGGGAGTTTATTCAACGGCTAAACCAGTGGCTCGGCAACCGCACGCTGATCGTCGCCACCCATCGCGTACCGGTTCTGGAACTGGTCGAGCGCGTGGTGGTGTTAAAAGAAGGTCAACTGGTGATGGATGCCCCGAAAGCACAGGCGCTGAACGCGAGTCGCGCGCCTGCACAGACTCACGGTCGGGAGTGGAAAAATGAAAACCAATCCGCATGATGCCGCCATGGACGACCTCGACATCCGCCACGAACAGCGCTTTTCCGGTGCCAGCCGTATTATCCTGCTCAGCACGCTGCTGTTTGCCATCCTGGGCATCTGGGCATACTTCGGGACGCTGGATGAAGTCTCCACCGGCAACGGCAAAGTGATCCCCAGCTCGCGCGAACAGGTGTTGCAGTCGCTTGACGGCGGGATCCTCGCCGAACTGACGGTGCGCGAAGGAGACAAAGTACAGGCCAATCAGGTAGTGGCCCGTCTCGACCCGACTCGCTCGGAATCTAACGTCGGCGAAAGCGCCGCCCGATACCGCGCCTCGCTGGCCTCCAGCGCGCGACTCAATGCCGAAGTCAACGATCTGCCGCTGACCTTTCCCAATGCGCTGAACGCCTGGCCCGACCTTATCGCCTCCGAAACCCGGCTGTATAAAAGCCGTCGGGCGCAGCTTGCCGACGCGATGGTCGAACTCCAGGATGCGCTAGTCTCGGTAAATAAAGAGCTGGCAATCACCCAGCGGCTGGAGAAAAGCGGCGCCGCCAGCCATGTGGAAGTGCTGCGCCTGCAGCGACAAAAAAGCGACCTCGGACTAAAAATCACCGACCTGCGCTCGCAGTATTACGTGCAGGCGCGGGAAGCACTGTCAAAAGCCAACGCCGAAGTGGATATGCTGGCGGCCATTTTGAAAGGGCGTGAAGATTCCGTCACCCGTCTGACCGTCCGCGCCCCGATGCGCGGCATCGTGAAAAACATCCAGGTCACCACCATTGGCGGCGTGATCCCGCCCAACGGCGAGATGATGGAGATTGTGCCGGTCGACGATCACCTGCTGATAGAAACGCGCCTGTCACCGCGCGATATCGCCTTTATTCACCCCGGACAGCGGGCATTGGTGAAAATCACCGCCTATGACTACGCCATCTACGGCGGGCTGGAAGGCGTGGTCGAAACTATCTCCCCGGACACCATTCAGGACAAAGTAAAGCCAGAAGTCTTCTACTACCGCGTGTTTATCCGCACCCATCAGGACTATTTGCAGAACAAACTGGGGCGTCATTTCTCGATCGTTCCGGGCATGATTGCCACCGTGGATATCAAAACCGGCGAAAAAACCATCGTCGACTATTTAATCAAACCGTTTAATCGCGCAAAAGAAGCGCTACGCGAGCGCTAAATCGTTGAGGATAGGGGTTGCAAGGGCTGGTCACGCGTGTCACAAGTCTGTTATACTTGCCTTAACACATTGGGGCTGATTCTGGATTCGACGGGATTTGCGAAACCCAAGGTGCATGCCGAGGGGCGGTTGGCCTCGTAAAAAGCCGCAAAAAAATAGTCGCAAACGACGAAAACTACGCTTTAGCAGCTTAATAACCTGCTAAGAGCCCTCTCTCCCTAGCTTC
>OJJJ01000410.1_pt1 | contig 22078 bp, 23 predicted proteins | sample 1596311 | NCBI WGS metagenome assembly OJJJ01 (sample SAMEA4350140, study PRJEB24818) | metagenome | biome: human; feature: gut; material: faeces | place: Denmark | collected 2013-09 | reverse complement strand
GCATCGGTCATATCGAAGACAAAGAGAGTTGCTCCATGTTGTTCTTGCGAGATGGGGAAATCAAAGCCACATTTACAACCATGATGAATAAACTTGCTTTCAGTCATAAGCTAATCTTAGAACCACTTTTCAAATCAATTAGCCAAATCGATGAAGAAAGCGACCGTGAAAGAATGGATGCTATTGATAAGCGAATGGAACAACTCATGGAAGAACGCAACACCCTTATTACACTGATGGCCAAAGGTTTCCTTGAGCCAGCTCTTTTTAATCAGGAACGGAATGTTATAGATAGTGAGATTAAAAATCTTACTACCGAAAAAACAAACCTGGTAACGAACTCTACGAGTGGGGTTTTACGAGCAAACGATATAAAGGACCTCATTGATTACGTGTCAGCAGATAATTTTAATGGTGACTACACAGAAGAATTATTTGAAGAATTTGTAGAGAACATCATTGTTAATTCCAGGGATGAGCTGACATTCAATTTGAAATGCGGTCTTTCCCTGAAAGAAAAGGTGGTGAGATAAATGGCATATATTCCATATGGATACAAAATTCAAGATGGAGAGGTTACTGTCGATGAAAAGGCAGCAGGTCAAGTAAAGGTATTCTTTGAGAAATACATATCAGGACTATCCCTTACAGTGGCTGGCGAACAGGCAGGTATTGATAAGACACACTCTGTGATGGGACGCATTTTGAAAAACGTCAACTACCTTGGAAATGATACGTATCCAGCAATCATTGATAAAGAGATATTTGATAAAGCTGAAGAAGTTAGAGATAAACGTGCAAAGGATTTAGGACGAGTGGTAGAGCTTGCCGCTTTCACCTCTCCCCCTCCCAAAGAACGATTTAAAATGAGAAAGGCAGATAATAAGATGCCAGTTGATCCTTTTGAACGAGCAGAATACTTATACAGTCTGATAGAAAGCGAGGAATAAAGTGACAGAGAAAAATATAATGGTTATTCCTGCTCGTAAAAGAGTAGGAAGTACAGCCGCAAAAGAAAAGATAAAGAAACTTCGTGTTGCTGCCTATTGCCGTGTTTCTACAGAAACAGAAGAACAAAATTCTAGCTATGAGGTTCAGGTCGCACACTATACAGAGTTTATAAAGAAAAATAATGAATGGGAGTTTGCTGGCATCTTTGCAGATGATGGTATCTCCGGTACAAACACTAAAAAGCGTGACGAATTTAATCGTATGATTGCAGAGTGTATGGATGGTAACATCGACATGGTTATTACTAAATCCATCAGCCGATTTGCACGTAACACCCTAGACTGCCTTCAATATATTAGACAGCTCAAGGATAAGAACATATCCGTTTATTTTGAAAAAGAGAACATCAACACCATGGATGCCAAAGGTGAGGTTTTGCTGACTATTATGGCATCTTTGGCACAACAGGAAAGCCAGAGCCTTTCACAAAACGTTAAGCTTGGGCTACAGTACCGATACCAACAAGGAAAGGTGCAGGTCAACCATAAGCGATTTATGGGCTACACCAAAGATGAAGATGGAAATTTAATCATTGTTCCCGAAGAAGCTGAGATTATCAAACGCATCTACCGAGAATACCTTGAAGGTCAGAGTCTAGTGGGCATTGGTCGAGCCCTTGAAAAGGATGGTATTTTAACAGCAGCGGGAAAACCAAGATGGCGACCAGAATCAGTTAAGAAGATACTTCAAAACGAAAAATACATCGGAGATGCCCTTCTGCAAAAGACTGTCACAGTAGATTTTCTGACCAAGAAACGAGTGAAAAATGAAGGGCATGTTCCCCAATATTATGTTGAAAATAGCCATGAATCGATTATTCCCAAAGAATTATACTTGCAAGTTCAGGAGGAAATTCATCGAAGAAGCAATATCTACACGGGAGCAGGCAAGAACAAACGAATTTATAGTAGCAAGTACGCTTTAAGTGCCATCACCTTCTGTGGAGATTGTGGCGATATTTATAGGAGAACCTATTGGAATATTCATGGCAGAAAAGAATTTGTCTGGCGATGTGTGACTAGAATCGAGCAGGGTCCTGAGGTATGTAAGAACCGAACCGTAAAAGAAGATGAACTCTATGATGCTGTAATGACTGCAATTAATAAACTGCTTGCAGGTGGCAACAATATGATAAAGACACTGGAAGAAAATATTCATGCGGTGATTGGTGAAACGACAGAATACCAAATTTCAGAGATTAACAACTTACTGGAGGAAAAGCAAAAAGAACTCATCAAGCTGGCTAATAAGGGTCAAGATTATGAACATCTAGCAGATGAGATTGATGAGCTGAGAGACAAGCGACAGCTCCTTTTAGTAGAAGATGCCTCCCTCAGTGGCGAGAACGAGCGAATCAATGAGCTGATTGAATTTATCCGCAAGAACAAATTCCGTACCTTAGAATACGATGATAAGCTTGTAAGGAAGATAATCCAGAGCGTTACAGTCTATGAAGAACACTTCGTCATATCCTTTAAATCTGGTATTGAAATTGAAATATGAAAATCAGAAGTAAATAGCCCATGACTCTGAAGTAGAGTTGTGGGTTTTGTTTTGCTTGCTGATTATAATAATATTTTAATAACTATTGTGTTTATCAACCAAATGGTTTATAATATTCTTAGCGTAAACTTGGAGGTGCTGTATGACTACGGCAGAAATGATTAAAGAACTGTGTGAGCAAATGAATATAAGTGTTTCCGAACTTGCTAGACGTATTGGCCAGACTCCTCAGAATTTCAATAAGAAATTGAAACGCGAAACGGTAACCTTAGATGAGTTGAAAGCCATTGCTGATGTGCTAGGTGTCAAGTTTGAGCAGGCTTTTATATTGCCTGATGGCAATGAAATAAAGACGGGTAACGAGTAAAGGAGGCGGTTATTATGGGAAAATATACAGATGAAGAAATAAGAAATTGCAAAAAAGTTACGTTAAAAATTGCTGGTGACTATCTGGGTATTTCACCAAATGCGGTCGGAATTGGTATGAGAAATAACTTACTGCCAATAGGTCTTGCTATTCATAACGAAGAAAAGGATCGCAGGTTCAGTGAGAGTTGGTCTTATCATATCGTTGCAGAGAGATTAATCGCATATAATCATGGAACAATTTCCGAAATCCATGTTCAAAATATTGAGAAAGGGTTAGATAAAATCGTAGAAGAATTTTCTAACCTTAAACAAGAACTGCTTTTTATATTAAGCGAAAACGAGGTACCAGAGAATTAGAACTTTTTGAGTATGCGTTTTCGCTAGGAAAATACAAAGATGCTACTGTGAAATATTCATTAGATAAAAAGCGGGTGATAAAAAATGATGATGAAATTTTCTAGGGATCAATTGTATCAAGAGATATGGGAAATCAGTGCAAGGCAAGTAGCAAACAAATATGGATTAAACTATCCCGCATTATTAAAGAAATGTAAAGAGCATGGTATTCCTCTTCCCAATGGGAAGTATTGGTATAACAAGAAGAATGGGATAGATATTCAAGAACTAATTATTGCCCTACCAGATTCTAGTGTAAAAGAAATTGAAGTTGAGAAACAGGCTATAAAAATAAAAAAAGAAAAAGCAACTTCAGGAGACATCTTGCCCATTCATGAAGATATTAAAGAAACCGATACAGTACCAAGCATTGAAGAAAGCACAGCCAAATTTTTATTTGATGTAGATTGGGTGCGGAGTTCACTAGATTATTTAGAGAGCGAAAAGATTGAAACCATTATTTTTGTGTTGTCTACATTTGAACTAAAAGAGAATAAGAGGCTACACAAGAAAGTTTCTTCTTACAAAGAAAGTGTTGTTAATTGGAATAAACGCGTGAAAGCAGCTGAACGAAACTATTATGATTCTAGGTATGAGCGCAATACTTTGGAACAACCTAAGTTTCTTAAAGAAATTTCAAGTGAGCAATTACCACGATTGTATAGAATATTAGATACCATATTTTCTGTGTTTGAACAGATTGGAGAAATTGTTACCGATGATTTATGTATTCGATTTGGTAAAGATATTGTTTCTTTTGAAATAATTGAGAGTACAGATAAAATAAATCATGAGTTAACAAAAGGAGAGGCACAGCAGTTAGTAAAATATAATGATGAAATTAAAAGGCAGAGCTATGCTTCAAAACCAAATATTCGAAAATATGATTACATCCCAAATGGTATTTTTAGGATTAAGATGCCAAATGGTAAATATCTCAAAGATACAAAATCAAACAAATTGGAAGATATGATTCCAGAAATAATGTTGCTATTTTATCAGTGTTATTTTGAGATTCGTAATCGTAGAGAACAGTGGGAAGAAGCACAACGTATACGAGAAGAAGAAAAACAAAAGGCAAGGATTCTTCAAGAGCATATAGACCAAGAAAAAAAGAAAACAAGAGAGTTTCTGAATATACTTTCAGACTATAAGCTTGCTAATGAAATCAGAAAGTTTGTAGATATTTTGAAAGAAAGTGATAAGGCTGATCAAGAAACCATTGAGTGGATGTCAAGAAAGGCCGATTGGATTGATCCTACAATTTCAGTTGAGGACGAACTATTGGGAAAAAGAGAGCATCATAAGGCTGATGAAGAAAAAGATAAGTTCTTAAAAGAAGAAAAGTATTATTGGTAAATAAGAACTTTTAGTGTAGTTTTTCGATATTGGAACTTGTTCAGTGATGAAATTAACCCACGAAAACAGATTCTAAATTAATGATGGTCATTTTAGTGGCTTAATATATAAAACAAATTTATGAGGAGATGGCTTATGAGATTATACTCTGAAAGACATGGTATAAGAGCACCGCAGGAAAAGACATATTCTATTAACAGAGATATGTATTCATTGCTCTTAGATTGCTGCAAAAGATATCAAAAGAATTTAACACATATTTTTGCTCTAAATTGTCATCACGACTTTACTGATAGCGACTATATTGCATTTGATGAAAACGGATTCACAACAAGAATAAAGATAAGAATACCATCTCTCTTTCGTGATGAGTATAACAGAATTAGCACACCGCAATATGGAGATGAATACGATCAATATTCGCTTTTAGACCTTATTGAGTTCTTTGCACAAAATATTAAGGATATCTCAGAACGATGGAATAATGAGAGATACCGAAACTACCAAACGATAGATTGCCATGATTCTTCAGATGTATTTGCAAATTTCCAAGAGGCAATAAATGAAATATTCTCTGAGTCTGGGTTGTTATATGAACTTACGGACGAAAAGATTATTGAAAGAATTGTTGAGAACAGTCCACTTACAGCGGAAATAGAAAAATCTTTTACATCGGTACATGAGCAAGGCTCAAGAGAGTTGTTGAAAGATGCCGTTGCATTATATAAAACACCAAACCCGGCAGCTCGGCAAGATTCAGTTGAAAAGATATGGGATGCATTAGAACGCTTAAAAACTTACTATACAACATTAGATAAGAAACATTCATCAGAAAAAATAGTGAATGATATGGCAAACGGGAATGATAAGTTTGTAGATCTATTTAATGCTGAATTTAAGACCTTGACAGATATAGGAAATAAATACCGCATTCGTCATCATGAAACTAATAAGATTGATATCACCGATATCCGCTACTACGATTATCTTTTTAATCGGTGTTTATCACTAATTGCTTTAGCAATACAATATCTTGTTTAAGGATAATGCTTGTATCATCGAGCTTTGGACTTTACCAGATGGTGATGAAATAAAGTGCGGTAATGAGCTCGAGTAACTTTATAAATTAGAATTTGTAGTGATGATTATCTGAAGATGCATTACGAAATTGATCAAAAGAATTGGAGTGACAGTATGGATTTAAAAGATTTTTACTTCCAAAATATACAAAAGGATGAATATCATTATCGTTTTTACGATTCGATCGAGAACGTTAATAATGTTTACAATATATTTAGTGGTTATACGGAAGTAGAGGATTATGAATTTGAGGTGTATGATGCAGAGGAAGCGATAACAAAGTTTAGGGAACTATGCCAGCCAGATGTAGATTTTTCTGGTAGTGAAAATAAATGTTGGTTTTATCTCATATCGTATTATTTATACAAAGTAGGATATGTGATAAAAGAATTTCCTAGATTATTGGCACGACCACCTGTTGCACCTAGTGACTTTACTTATGGAGAAATTAGGAACAGAATTATTGCAGAGGGAGATGATGATAATGGGACTGTTCGATATGCTGTCAGAAGAACATTTGTTGCAAGGTTGACATTTGAACAGAAATCAACCTATGTTGATATAGATGATTCAATCAATCAAAAGTTTATTGAGATATCAAACCGACAAGCATCATTCAATAATATGAGTACAGATGAAAAACTTGCAGAGATAGCAAATTTAATAGAAAGTTTATTAAAGAAGAACGGTAAGTTTCTTACACTTGATTATTCTACGATTTGTTTTGATTATATTTCTAACGATGTAGTAACAAGCTATAGAAAGAAAATGCATTGTTTTAGGCATGCCACAGATGATGCAATATCGGAAAGAAAAACCTATTCGGAAGAACAAAAAAGCTTCTTTGTTGATTACGGATTGACCATTGTTAAAGTAATACATTCTTTGCTGGAATAAAAACTGAGTAGACAAGTTTTTCGGGACAAACATGATTCCAACTTGTCGGAGGCATTTTTTCAAATCGGATAAAGGAACTGATATCTTCCCACATACGAAAGTCCACAGTAGATATGTTCCCTCAAAGAGAATTCAGTAAAAAAGGAAAATGGAAATTGTCCTTTGACAGCTATGAATTCATCTCAAAACATGTGGAGTGTGTCGTATTGTTAGAACGTCGTTAAGAAAAAACGAGTTCTTTTCAGTGATTTTGACCGTGAGTTCTTTTTATGGTAATTGTCATAAAGTCTTACGATAACAAAGTTACTAGAGAAGGCGAATCAATTGAGAAATAAGCAACTATAACCCATCTGTCTATCTAATTACGTCGATTGTGACGTTTGGAATGGATGAAATATAAAACCAGAAACTGGAACAGAAAGACATTCTTTTTTGTTCCAGTTTTTTTTGTTCTTTCTCACTATTGATGAGCGGGGACAAAATCAATGCAAAAAGCAGGGAAGCTACAAATATGCAGACAGCCAAATCCTTAACAAAATGGTTTGTCAGCAATTTATAGTTAATGTGTATAAAAATATGGCGTGTGGTGATTAGAAAGTATTATAATAAACGTAGTGAATAGAAAATTTTTGTTAGGAGGGATTGCACATGGCAACGATTCGTGCATTTTCACACAAAGAAATTACACCGCAAAATACGCATTTGTCGAGTTTTAAAGTGTTAATAGAGTCAGCTTTTTATGGGAACAATGTCACTTGGATTGATGATCTAGCCACTGCCTATCACTTAGCAAAAGAATCTTCTGGCGCTATTCTTACGGATATGCCGGTAACACACACCAAGGAGTTAGGACTACCAGAGGATGCAAAAGTCATCGTGTTTAATGACGGAAAAGTGGTTGGACGGACAGCGGCAGCTCGACGCATCATCGGGCATCCTGGAATCCAGCGAGAATTATATGAAGACATTTTGCGAGATGCCTTATACCAAGGAACCCGCAAGCAATTTTATGGTGGTGAAGTTGTTGTAGGATTAGATGAAGCGTTTATGGTCAAAGCTCACCTGTTGATACCAGAGCACTATGAAACCAACTTTTACTCTTATTTGTTGAATTTTCAATTGATGACGAAATCATGGGAAGAAAGGTACCAACGTTCCAAAGAATATCCAGAGACGGACATTTTTTTGTACGCTGATCCAGATTGGTCTCATCCTGATTTTCCTTATGGGCTGTCTCTCTTTGATCCTGAACACAATGTTGCGGCAGTCTTAGGCTTAAACTATTTTGGTGAATTGAAAAAAGCGACATTAACTTTGTCTTGGGCTACCGCGCATCGCAATGGCTTTGTGGCGTGTCATGGGGGAATGAAGCAGTATCAGTTACCGAATCGAACATTTACGATGGCTGCTTTTGGTCTTTCAGGATCAGGAAAATCGACTATCACATTGGCAGAACATGGTGGCAAATATGAGATCAAGGTTCTGCATGACGATGCATTTGTGATTAATCAAACAAATGGTGCCTCCACTGCACTGGAGCCTTCTTATTTTGATAAAACGCAAGACTATCCACTAACCAACCCAAATGTCCGCTACTTTATCACCTGTCAAAATGTTGGGGTTACTTTAGACGAGAAAGGAAAAAAGGTCCTCGTGACCCAAGATATTCGTAATGGGAATGGTCGAACCGTCAAATCACGATATGTCACACCTAATCGGGTGGACCATTTAGATTCGCCGATCGATGCCGTATTTTGGATCATGAAAGATGACACGCTGCCTCCGGTAGTAAAAATTGACGATCCGATTTTAGCCGCTGTTTTTGGTTTGACCTTAGCTACGAAGCGCACGACAGCTGAACATATTGTCGAGACCGCGGATATAGATAAACTGGTCATCGAACCTTATGCCAATCCATTTAGAGTCTATCCTTTAGGGGAAGATTTTGCCCATTTCATGCACTTGTTTAAAGAAAACCAAACGGCTTGTTATATTCTAAATACAGGCTTTTACAAAGGCAAGAAAGTCACGCCTGAAGTCACACTAACATCGATTGAAAAAATTGTGGAAGGCGAGGCTGAATTTAAAAATTTCGGTGGGATCACCGAAATGAGTTTCCTGCCAGTAACAGGCTTTAAAGTCGATTTTCAAGATGCCTCCTATGTTGCTCATTTAAGAGAGCGGATGCAAGGACGGCTGGACTTTATTTTGGCTCAAGAGACAGAAAATGATGGCTATAATAAGTTGCCTAAAGAAGTAGCAACGGCAATGGAAAAGATGATTTCTACATTAAGTGAGCTTCCTAGCTAATTTAGTTGAATCAAACTTCCGCAAGCGGCTTTTTTCCTGAAACACTTATTTTGTTAGCCAGAAAGGAGCGAATATGAACATTCAGTTTCACCATATCCAAATCACAGTCAATGATGTAAAAAAAGCAGAAGGCTTTTATGATCAATTATTTGCACTATTAGGTTTTGACCTTCAGAAGAAATATTCTGGGTACTTAGAACATGCCGATATGGAAGTTGTAGAATATATAGGCGATTCATTTGATTTCGGCATTTGTTCCCCACGAAAAGAATGGAAGAACGAGAAAATCGATTCAAGAAAACCTGGCTCTGTTCAGCACATAGCATTTAAAGCGGAAAGCCGCGAAGTCGTAGATGCGATCTTTCCCAAAATAAAAGCTTTAGGGGTAAAGATCCTTCACGATCGACCAATGGAGTACAAAGAGCGCATCGCCCCTAATTACTATGCCTTATTCTTTGAAAGCCCAGAAGGCATTCGTTTTGAACTATTTCATTATGCCTGATTCCTTAAACTAAAAGAGCGTGGCATGAACTTGTTGCGTGAGCGTGTTCCTATTCAGGTGATCTTTCATTGTGGGGTTCGTATAACCATGCGATTTCAGAGACAAACTTTTTTAAAACCTGTCATCAGGAAAACTAGAACACTCTTTTTTTAAAGTACGCCCGTTTTGAAAATAAACTATTTGATTCCTAAAATTCATTTGGACAATTCAAAAACAAAAATCTAACACATGTGTTAAAAAACGTTCGAATGTTTATCATTCTAGAAGCGAGTGCACCGTGGGTCAATGAGGATTATTGGGTTGATTGCACGACACTTAAGAGATGGAGGAAGATCAATATGGATCAGAGGGTTCAGCAAGACATCGAAGCAATCATTTCCCATCAATATGATCATGGCGCCGATTTATGGTCGACGCCAGACCATAAATTACTAAAAGGAGCACCCTTTACGACCTTAGAAAGTCCTCTTTATTTACTTGAACTTGGCATGTCACGTGAGGAGAACTTATTAAAAGAGACAGCCGCATTAATCTTTCAAGGATGGAGAGAAGACGGCAGATTTAAAATTTCTCCGTCAGGGGGGATCTATCCATGTCATACGGCGTTGGCTTTGCGAACGCTGTGTGCTCTTGGTTACACAAGGGACCAGAGGCTGCAACAGACCTTTCACTATTTTCTTGCTACTCAGGAAGCAGATGGCGGCTGGAAGTGCAATAAGTATAGTTTTGGTCGCGGCCCTGAGACCCACTTTTCCACGCCAATGACGACGTTAACGGTCCTTGATGCTTTTCGCTATACTCATGATCGTGAACAAATGGAAACGCTTAAGCAAGCAAGCGAATTTTTGCTTGCTCATTGGGAGATCCGTCAGCCAATCAGTCCCTGTCATTATGGGATGGGTACATTATTTATGCAGACAGAATATCCCTTTAGAGGATACAATCTTTTTTATTATCTGTATGTCTTGTCTTTTTATCCTTCTGCTAGAAAAGACGCACGATTTTTGGAGGCTTTGCAGCAGTTTGAATCGAAAGTTCAAAATGGCAATGTCATCGTAGAACGGGTCGTACCCAAACTGGGGAAACTGAATTTTTGCCAAAAAGGGCATATCAGTCCCTTTGCCACACAGCGTTACCAAGAAATTCTTGCTCGATTGGCAGAGGATTGAGGAAAAAAACAGCCCATTGAAAGGTTCCCCCCATCTAGACGATTCTTTTTCTTTTCTGGTACACTGTCTGTAAAGAAGCAAGTGATTAATCAACAGAGAGGAGAAAGACATGCAAAAAATATATCTTGTTGAAGATGATGCAACGATCGTCTCTGTTCTAGCAGAATATTTGCAGCAATGGGGGTACGAATGTGTTTCCGCGAAGAATTTTGCTAGCATCTTGCAAGAGTTTCATGAGATCAAACCGGATCTCGTTCTTTTAGATATTTCGCTGCCTTATTACAACGGGTATCATTGGTGCCAAGAAATTCGCAAGACGTCAGAAGTGCCGATCATTTTCCTTTCGTCGATGGATCAACAGATGAATCAGATCATGGCGATGAACATGGGGGCGGATGATTATTTAACAAAACCCTTTGATTTAGCCTTCGTTTTGGCAAAAATCCAAGCGTTGCTGCGGCGGAGCTATCAGTATAGCCACCAACAAGCGCTGACCTTTGAGATAGGGCAAGTAACCTTTTATCCCACAGAAAATGTATTAAAAAAACAGGGGGAACAGTTACCACTGTCTCCAAATGAAGCTCGGATTCTTTCCTTGCTTTTGCAGCATCGAGGGAAGATCGTAGCCAAAGAGACCATCATTGAAATGCTCTGGAATAGTGAAGAGTTCATCGATAACAATACATTAGCAGTCAATATGACTCGCTTGCGAAAAAAATTGAGCCAGATCGAACTATCCGATTTGATCCAGACGGTAAAGAATAAAGGGTATTTGATCGAAAAGGAACACGCCTATGACTAACGTGAAAGAATATTTCGTGCTTTATGGAAAGTTTTATCTCGTTTACCTGCTATTTAGTGCGGGCTTATTTGGGCTATTCTTTCTCCATAGCCTTTCATTGGAGCCCTTCATTGACTATGTGGTCTTTTCAGGGGTGATCTTAGGGGGACTTTCCCTTTTTCAATATTTTCGTTACGCACAAAAAAGAAAGCAGCTGCAGCATTTATTAAGAAAAGAACGTATGACGGAAGCGGCGTTGGCGTTCTTGCCTGCCACTCGAAATCGTTTAGAAGACGAATACCAAGCCCTTCTTAAACAATTGGCAAGAGAAAAAACCACTTCTGATTACAAGGCAGCGTTAAAAAATGAAGAAATTTATGAAGATTTCGGCCTTTGGCTTCATCAAATCAAAACGCCTCTAGCTGCGCTAGATCTTTTGGTCCAAAGCGATTCGTTGTCACCGACGGAGGTCAAAGCGGAATTATTTAAGGTGAATGATTACTTGCAAATGATGTTGAATTATTTACGACAAAATTTAGCGAATGAAGATTTTGTCTTTGAGTCGATTGCTTTAGCGCCCCTCGTTCGTCAAACGATCAAAAAGTATGCCTTGTTTTTCTCGAAAAAGAATCTGCAACTGGACATGGCGGTGGATTTGACGGTGACATCCGATCGAAAGTGGCTCGTTTTTATTTTTGAACAGGTTCTTTTCAACAGCTTGAAGTATACCGAAACTGGTGGCATCAACGTTTTCACTAAAGACAATGCCTTAGTGATTCAAGATAGCGGCATTGGTATTCGTAAGGAAGACTTGCCAAGGGTGTTTGAGAAAGGATATACGGGACAAAATGGTCGCTTTCAGCAACGAGCGAGCGGGCTAGGCTTATACATGAGTCAACAAGCGGCTGAAAAAATCGGCTGCCGTTTAGCGATTGATTCTGAAGTGGGACAGGGAACCATCGTCACACTTCATTTTCCCACCACAAATAACCGATAGCCGCAAACTTTCAACACTGTAAGTTTGCGGTTTTTATTGTAAGTCGCTTTTTTCTGCCAGTCAGCTTATTCTAAAAAGGAAGGAGGGAACAAGATGACACTTTTAAACATTCAACAAGTAAAAAAAATCTATCAAAGCCAGCTGAACGGACAACCCGTTGAAGCGTTGAAAAATATTACCTTTATGGTAGAAGAAGGGGAATATGTCGCTATCATGGGGGAATCAGGTTCGGGAAAGAGTACGCTGCTGAACTTGATGGCAACGTTAGACCAACCGACAGCGGGTGAAATGCAGCTGAATGGCATCGATTTGACCACGATCAAAGAAAAAGACGCAGCGAGTTTTCGACGGGATCACTTAGGCTTTGTTTTTCAAGACTTTAATTTGTTGGACACCTTTTCGGTAAAAGACAATATTTTGTTGCCATTAGTTTTATCGAAAGTTTCCGTCAAACAAATGGAAAAGCAGCTTCAGCCCATCGTACAAACTTTAGGGATCGCCGATTTATTGCAGCACTATCCGTATGAATTGTCTGGCGGACAAAAACAACGAGTTGCTGTCGCACGAGCAATCATCACAAAACCGGAACTGCTATTAGCAGATGAGCCAACCGGAGCGCTGGATTCGAAAACCTCTGATCAATTACTGACATTATTTCAACAGATCAATCAAAATGGACAGACGATCGTGATGGTCACTCACAGTTCGATCGCAGCCAGTCGCGCACAACGTGTCTTGTTTATCAAAGACGGGTATGTGTTTCACCAGCTGTATCGAGGGGATCGCAGCAATACCGCTTTTCTAGAAGCAATAGCCGAAACAATGACTGCTGTCTTTGCAAAGGAGGAGTAACCAATGTTCTTTCAAAAAATCGCCTTCTCCAATTTGCGTAAAAATGCCAAAGCTTACACACCCTTTTTATTATCTATGAGTTTCTTGGTGGCTGTTTTGATGATGACGCAAATCATCGTAAACAATCCGGGAATGAGAGAACTTCCTAGTAGTCAAAGCGCCATCTTCATGTTTCGTTTAGGAAATATCATCCTCATGATTTTTGCGGCGATCTTTTCCTTTTACACCAATAACTTTTTGATCAAGCAGCGAAAAAAAGAATTTGGTCTCTACAATGTTTTAGGACTAGGGAAACGCGAGATAGCCTTCGTGGTCTTTTGGGAACTCTTTTACAGTTTTCTCATTAGTCTTGCTGCCGGATTGATCAGTGGCTTATTGTTTGCACGATTAGGATTTTTGATTTTGAAGAAAATATTAGCTGTAGGCGAGTTCTTTGTTTTTAAACTGTCATTTGAGAGTATTGGCTTGGTGATCCTGTATTTTATGTTCGTCTTTGGTTGTTTATTTTTATTTGACATACTGCAAGTACGCAAAACCAATCCACTTCAATTACTGCAGGGAAGCAAGCGAAATGAAAAAGAACCACGAGCAAAAGGTATTTTGGCACTATTAGGTGTCCTATGCTTAGTGGCAGGCTATACGATCTCTGTGACGATCAAGTCGCCCATCAGTGCATTAGGCCTGTTCTTTGTCGCCGTCGTCCTCGTAATCTTGGCTACCTATTTGTTGTTTATTGCGGGCAGTATCAAAGCATTGCAGTTTTTAAGAAAAAGAACGACCTATTATTATCAAACGACCCATTTTATCAATGTCTCTACCATGTTGTATCGGATGAAGCAAAATGCGGCTGGTTTAGCAAGTATTTGTATTTTATCAACGATGGTGTTAGTGACCGTTGCTACGACCGCCAGTCTTTATTTTGGACAAAAGAATGTGATCGAAACCCGTTATCCGTACGATGTTCAAATTGAATCAGCAGCTGATTCCCAGCAAATCAACACAGCGATTGATGGACTTGAAGAGAAGCTAACGATCAAAGAGCGCCAACAAGTCACTACAACAAAACCGTTGCTTTTTACCTTTGAGGAACCAAATTTTGTTCCCTCAACCACTTTTGAAGAAAATAGCGGTAGTTTAGATAAAGCCGTGTATCTTATTTTTCTTACCAGTTCTGAATACCATGAAATCACTGGGAAAACAGGACCCGCTGACGACGAACTATTCGTTTTTCCCGCCACCTGGACGCATCAAGCGTTACCAGAAAAGACGACGATCGATGATCGTCAATTTCGCTTGCGGGAATTGAAAGAACTGCCAACATTCACGAAAACAGAAAACCCCGTTCAGCATCTTGTTCTCGTGGTGGATGATCAGTGGCTTGCCGAAAAGCTAAGCGCTTGGTATCAAAACGAAGAGTTTCAACTTTACCAGCAACCAGTGACAACAACAGTCTTTAATTTTCAAGCAGCAGAAACAAGCGATCGCGAAGCCATCGCAAAAGAGATTCGCAGCGAACTTCTGGCAGCAGATGCTCAGGCGAGCGTTGAATCAAAAGATCTTTTTGAAGTTGAGACAAAAACCTTTACCGGCGGCTTCTTCTTCTTAGGCTTGATTTTTGGTGTGATCTTTATTTTAGCTGCTGCATTGATCATTTATTATAAACAAGTTTCCGAAGGGATGGAGGACAAAGAACGTTTCGAGATCTTGCAAAAAGTTGGGTTAAGCCATAAGGAAGTCAAGCAAGTGATCCAGCAGCAAGTTTTGATGATCTTCTCATTTCCTTTGGTGGCAGCGATCATCCATTTGGCGTTTGCTTTACCAATGATTCGAAAATTACTGATTCTTTTTGGTCTGACGGATCGTAACTTATTGATTACGGTAACGATTATTTCTGTCCTGTTGTTTACAATGATTTATCTGCTGGTGTATTTCATCACCGCAAGAGTCTACTATCGATTGGTGGAGCGCAAACAGTAGCGGGGGGACAAATGCTATTTTGTCAGACGATAGCTAGATGGATTAGCCGTCACCGCCAAGAGCTACAAAAAAATAAAATGTAAGAACACCTCATCCATGAAGCGACGCTCAAAAGTTAGAATTTTTGGTCTAACAGTTTGGAATCACTACATGATTGAGGTGTTTTTTTGATAGGCACGCCCGTTAGCCCACTTTTTAGAGTTGAAAAAAATCCTTAGGTGACCTATAGTGAAAAGGAGTAAAGCGCAGGTGTAGAGTGCCGTGCGGATGATAGTCATTTCCAAATAAAAGGGATCATGTGATCCAAAAAGGAGAAAGCCCTATGAAAGAGCAGCCGATAACCATTGGATTCCCCTTAAGAGGTGAGTGGCTTGCGCCGACTACACCAGCCGAGAAGATTCCTAGCCATGGTACCGATCGAATGGGGTTGCGTTATGCCTTTGATTTTTTACAAGTTAATTTTGAGGGGAAAACCAAAGCTTTTCATGATCGAAGCTTTTTGCGCTATTTCTTCTTAGGGGTCCCGCTGGAGAGCTGTTATTGTTGGGGCGAAAAAATCTATGCGCCTTGTGATGGCGAAGTCATTGTTGCAAGAGATGGCTATCGGGAACGGAGAATCGTTCACTGGATCAGAGATTTTTCGATCGCTGTAAAAAATGGTTTGTTTTTTAATGAACAAAAAGATGATTATCAACAAATAGCTGGCAACTACATTGTGATAAAAGCTTCTGAGGGCGTTTATATGGCATTTGTCCATCTACAAAATGGATCTGTCACTGTTTCCGTAGGACAAAACATCACCAAAGGGATGGTGATCGGAAACGTTGGCCATTCAGGAAATTCGACTTCGCCTCATCTGCATTTTCAAGTGATGGACACAAGTGATATCGCCCATGCAAAAGGTCTTCCTTGCCGCTTTCAAGAATATGAAGTATACCAAGCAGGGGGGTGGACAAAGGTGCAGAATCGGATACCAGGAAGTACGGATCGGATACGATTGTTGAAGGAATACTAAGAGCCAGTTTTGAAACATTCGCATCAGGGCTTGTAGGACGCTCAAAAGAAAAAACGTTTAAAAGTCTTTGGACTACTTTTAAGTACGTGAAATAATCTTAGGCTTTCAAAATTTGTGAAGAAAATGAAATGCAGGGAGAACAAATGAATCATTTACCCAATATCCTTACCACTTCTCGACTGATTCTCGCACCACTTTTACTATTCCTTCAGCCAATGTCTGGCTGGTTTTGGCTGCTTTATTCTTATTGTTTTTTAAGTGACCTCGTCGATGGGCTACTTGCAAGAAGGATGAAGCTCACCAGTGAGGTCGGTGCCTTACTAGACAGTTTCGCAGATGTCAGCTTTTTTCTCGCCGTTTTTCTTTCTTTACTACCACGGCTTCTGGAAACCCAAGCAATCATGGTTTGGATCTTGGTGATCGCTATCATCCGTTTCGTCAGTTATCTGATTGGCTATATAAAATATCGGTCTTTTAGCAGTCTGCATACATGGCTTAACAAAGCAGTCGGATTTCTTTTATGTATTTTCCCGTTGTTGCTCATCATGTTCCATGAAAAAATTGTTGTCTTGATTTTGGGGATCATCGCCACTATTTCCGCATTAGAAGAATTGCTGATAACGATCCTCTCAAAAAAACTGGATAGAAATCAAAAATCGATAATCGAAAGTTTTAAGTAAGGCGCCTCTGTCATTGAGGGCCTTTTTTTGCTTATTCAAAGCTAACAGTCTTTTAAAAGATTCGTTAAAAACAATTTTAAAAATAACGTTGAAAACCATTTTTAATGGCCTTATGCTTATCTTTGAAGGAGGCTTACAAATGAATAGACAAGAACTGCATGAATGTATCAGTAAAAACCAGCCCAATATTTGCCAAATTTCTGCTTACCAAAATGGAAAGGAAGTTTACTTGGATGAATGGCATGAGTATAAGCCAGAGGACACTTGCCACCTTATGTCCGCTACGAAAAGTATCGTTTCTCTACTAGTCGGGATAGCGATAGATCAAGGCCTTATCAGGAGTGTCAATGACAAAGTACTCGATTATTTTCTAGACTATCAAGTAAAACGGGGCGAAAAAACGATTTACGATATTACCATCAAACACCTATTAACGATGCGAGCCCCGTATAAATGCAAAGGTGATCCATGGACAAAGGTTTGCTCGAGTGACGACTGGACCAGCGCCTCCCTTGATTTATTGGGAGGAAGAAAAGGAGTGACAAATGAATTCAATTATCAAACCGTTTGTCTGCAGATCCTCACTGGTTTGTTAGCGAAAGCTTCTGGAATGACGACTGTTGATTATGCGAACCATTATTTATTTCGACCTCTTGGTGTAGCCGAAATGACCAGTTATTATGCGGAAACGGCAGAAGAGCATAAGCACTTTACGATGGACAAGGCACCAAAAAAACCAGTTTGGTTTTGCGATCCTTTAAATATTGGCACTGCAGGTTACGGGCTTTGTCTTTCAGCAAAAGATTTAGCCAAAATCGGTGAGCTATGCTTGAACCATGGCATCCATCAAGGAAAACAAGTGATTTCCTCACAATGGCTCACTGAAATGGTCAATCCGCTAGAGACAAACATAGAGAAATTTCAAAACATGAGTTATGGATATTTGTGGTGGATTTTGGATACTGAGAAAAGCACCTATGCCGCCATCGGCAATAGTGGAAATGTCCTTTATATCGATCCCGAATCAGAGATTGTTATCGCCATTACGGCTTATTTTAAGCCAACTGTCTTTGATCGAATCGACTTTATCGAGACAGATCTTAAACCATTTCTATTTCAATAACGAGCAATAAGTAAAAGCAGTCCGCTGTCATAAGTCGACTGCTTTTTTGTAGGTAACAGCTTTATGAATCTTTTCTTGATCGCGACAAGCAGGGACCTATTGAGAAAACTTGGCTACTCGTTTTATGAATTTATAATCTAGCAATTTGGTACCACATATAGGTGGCTAAATGAATAATAAACGGAAGATAAATAAGAAATGAATAAAATGACCAAACAATCACCGTCGTAAACTTGGTATACTATAATTGAGAAGAAAATCACAAGCGAAAGGAGCGGTAGGAGTGTTTTCAGAAATCAGTATCTATCAAGTGAAACAAAGTGAAGTCGATACCTTTGAAGCAATCATGCAAGAAGCAACAGAGGCAATGAAGGTCATGGAGGGGGCTATGTTCTTTCGATTAATGAAACGAACCCATTACATTAAAGAAATGAGCACCATCAAGGAAGGGCGCATACCAGATCCATTGACAAGAGTCATAAAATGTGTGAAATATGCCCACTATTGGGAGTTTGATACCGAAGAAAACTATGGCAAAGCTCAAAAAAGGTTGTATGAAAGTTATTGGAAAGCAATGGAGAAATGTTTGATCGTTCCCCACGAAAAGCTATTGGGGGAAGTTGTTGGGTGATCGATTCAGTATCGAAGGCTCTCCAGTTGAATGGACTTTTTGTTGCAACTGTCTAGAGATTACAAGTGGAAATACAACAGGACGTTAAAAAGTTATTTGAAGGTTGAATCGACAACTATTCGTTTTTTAAGCGCTCTATTTCTTGAGGGAATCAGAAAGGAGGGGAACACGATGGCACAGGTTGCTTTTCATAACTCATACAAATTAAAAAAGGGTGTTTCAACAGCAGAATTTGTTCGAGTCGCTGAACAATTAAACCGTGAATATATTTCCAAACAAAGAGGGTATCTTTCTTTTGAATTATTCGTAGATGGAGAAATTTGGGCGGACATCACCAAGTTCGAAACGAAAGAAGATGCGGAAGCATTTGCCCGATGCGGCACGCCAAATGCCTTTGCACAAAAGTTTTATTCGTTCATCAATTTAAACAGTTGCCGCTTTCACCTATATACGATTGAAAAAACGTTCAAATAACTTAGCCACCATGGAATAAACAGCGCAAAAAACAATTCATATGAAAAGAGGAACTTTTTATGACAAAAACAGCAGAATGGTATCAAGGAAAAGCCGGTCGGGCAGAACATTTGGTCTATTTAAATAAGGAAGCCAAAGAGCTTGAGAAACTGATTCAAGGTGACAAAACAATGATCATTCGGGGGGCAGCCGGAAGAAAATCACCATTAGGAGGAAGAGCCAAAATCAACGATCTTGTTTATTTTGTGGAGACCGGCGGCGATTTGACCATCACTCATCGGGGCATCCTCGCCAACGTGATTGAATCTGAAAAGATGACGAAAGAAGAATCCATAGATTTTGTAAAACGCTATGAAAAAGAGTTGAATTTATCGAAAAAACAAGTCGATCGTTGGGCAGGGAAAAAGTATCTAGCGGTCTATGAAATCGCTGAATTAGAAGAAATAACGCCATTTCAGTACAATCGTGAAAAAAATATGGATGATTGGGTCATCACTGATGATATCAATAAGATTAAATTAGCATGCAGTGGCTTGCTGGAGCGTTAGGTAATAAAGATACGATTTAACGACGTTTGAAAAAGAGCGCATTACACTTTTGGATGCGCTACCATCAAAAATGAAAAATGATTCTACAAAGAAAGATACAAGTGGTCAACGAACGAAAGAACCTGGATTTTTACATATTTGAATATCAGCGTTTTTTATTCTTTCAGAACCTTATATTAAGAGTGCTCAAAGAAGCCTATGCAACAGCTGATTTGCCAAATTTATGTAAACGGGACTGGGTTGCTTATTTTGTACTGTAATATTATCAACATTTAGTGGGAAGGATTTTTTGAAAACTATGAACTTTTCAAAAGGAGGTTTGTAAATGAGTAAAGAAATAAAATCATATGATGAGGTTAAAACCATGCTTGGATCAGCAAGTGAGGCTTGGGAAATGTTAGTCGGATATATCCGAAACTATTATATAATGGATGAGTTATGGGCTGAAGGAAATCCCAATCATAAGCACTATCACAATTTGCGTTTTAGGCGGGGTGGTAAGACATTGATTACTCTCTCAATTCGTCAAGGATATTTTATCGCTAGTATTGTTCTAGGTAAAAGGGAAAGAGAGACATTTGAAGAAGAACGGGAACTGTTAAGTAAAAAAGTAGGTTATATATATGATCAAGCCAAAACTTACCATGACGGTAAATGGCTTGGTTTTGATATCTATGATAACTCGCTTTGTGAAGATATCATTCGCTTGCTTTCTATAAAGCGTAAACCTAATCGTAAAATATCACCTGATGACAGGGACAAGTCTGGCCAACTAGATTTAGGGATGTCACACGAAGAGATTACAACCTGTCTTTTTCAATAATTAAATATGAAGGCAGTAAAGGAGTTGAGTGAACGGATGAAAGGCAAAAAGCAATTGTTTCGAGACAAAAACGTGAAACCAACAGAGCAGCTGATTGCTGAAGCACTGGGTGAAGGATATACTATTTATCAACGTTTTATCGAAACCCTTGAAAATGAGGGCATCTCTCTTATGGATTGGCGCTATTACCAAGATGGAAAAGCGTGGTTGTCCAAAGGCGAATACAAATGGACAACGACTCGTGGAACAAATAAAGTGAAACCGATTTTTTGGCTCTCGTTGTGGGAAGGGTTCTTCAAAGTTTCCTTTCACTTTAGCGAGAAAGCCCGAACACAGTTATTGTCTTTACCAATCAGTGAAGAAACAAAAGAAAGCATTCATAAGGCGCCAACTAATGGCACGAAAATGAAGTTTTTTTCTGTGATTTTTGATGTTGCTAGTGATAGTTCTTTGAATGATATTTACCAAATCGCTGAGTTTCGAAAGCATTCTATTTAGGCAATTTTCATTCGAGAAAATAAAATTCTTATATTTGTCGTTCTTAAAAACTAAGGAAATTTGTATATTTTTTACCCATAGCTATCGGAAAGTGCAATAACTTTTGGGGAATCCGTGATAAGCAACTGTGATTTAAAGGGCGTAGACTATTTTTTATCTATTTCTGCGGATGGAAAAAGACGTCCAAGTTCAAGAGAGAAAATGCCTTAACTGATTTTAACTAATAAATCATCTCATTTAATAAAGAAAAACTAGGTGTTTCATGTCAAAAGATGAAGCACCTAGTTTTTTATTTTTCAATAACTGTCCTCGGAAAACTGTTCCTTCATCCGCTCCAAGAAAAGTCCAGAAGCCTTTGAAAAAACTTGGGTGTTTTTCCAGATGACATCAAGGTTTGATTCCAATGTAGGCCTCAATTTTCTAAAACATAAAGGACTGTCAGGGGCGAAGTTGACTAATTTATCCAGGGTCAAGCCGTAGCCGACACCTTCTTCTACCAGCTTTGATGCATTGTAAACAAGGTTATATGTGGCGACGACCGTCAATTTTTTCAGGTCTTTTTTCAACCATTTAGAAAGTTCACTGCTGACCAGACTTTGTCGAGAAGTAATTAGGGGAACGTCCCAGAGATCTTTTGGAGTAATGACTTCTTTGACAGCTAGCGGACTGTCTTTTCGCATCAACACGCCCCAAGTATCTTTGGCAGGCAAGCGCAAGGAATCGTATTTTTTGACGTCGACGGGGCTGATTACGACGCCAAAATCCAACAATCCTTTATCCAATCGTTCTTTGACCTCATCGGCGTTGCCGCTATAAAAGTGAAATTTGATGTTAGGGTATTCAACTTGAATCTCCTTGATGATTTTTCCCAATAGCTGGATCACGTAGGTTTCTCCAGCACCGATCGACACGTTGCCCGCAATCGTATCTCGAGGCGACAAAAATTCTGAGCGGGTCTTTTCTAATAATTCTACGATTTCTTCCGCCCGTTTACGAAACAACAGTCCGTCTTCTGTTAGTGTGATTTTGCGATTGCCTCGGGTGAACAACGTCACGCCTAATTCTTTTTCTAAGTCCATTAAC
>OJJJ01000407.1_pt1 | contig 22178 bp, 18 predicted proteins | sample 1596311 | NCBI WGS metagenome assembly OJJJ01 (sample SAMEA4350140, study PRJEB24818) | metagenome | biome: human; feature: gut; material: faeces | place: Denmark | collected 2013-09 | reverse complement strand
CACAGCCATTATATGTGCGCGGTGGACGATATTGCATGAGTACGTTGAAATGTCTTCTGTGTTTTTATTTACAAGAAAAGGGGGGCATAGGATATTCGCCTTAGTCTCGTGGGCTCGGAGATGTGTAAAAGAAACCGCGGTTAGTAAAGGTGAACTGGGTATCTTCCCTGGTCACGCGCCGCTGCTCACCGCCATTAAGCCTGGTATGATCCGCATCGTTAAACAGTTCGGTCATGAAGAGTTTATCTATCTGTCCGGCGGCATTCTCGAAGTGCAGCCAGGTAGTGTGACCGTTCTGGCCGATACCGCTATTCGTGGCCAGGATCTCGACGAAGCGCGAGCCCTGGAATCGAAGCGTAAGGCTGAAGAGCACATTAACAGCTCTCATGGTGACGTGGATTACGCTCAGGCGTCTGCGGAGCTGGCCAAAGCGATCGCCAAACTGCGCGTTATCGAGTTGACCAAAAAAGCGATGTAACACCGGCTTGAAAAGCATAAAGCCAGTCTGGTTTCAGACTGGCTTTTTTTATGGTTTCGTTTCATGAAAAATGAAACTGAAAAGCTGTTTTATTATTTTGTGATTTTCGTCACAAAAATATTGATCGGTTAAAAAATGAGGCGTAGACTCTTTTTTGTGAAGTGTGTCACAAAACAAACCTCAATAAATCAGGATGCCATCATGAAACTGGTCAATAAAATCATCGCTCTCTTCAGCAACATGAACGTCTCTTTCGGTACGTTCAACCACTAATCCGCTGAATACTGCGTGGCGCTGAGCTTACCGTTGTGAGATAAGCGAAGCGCCATCTGGCAGTATCTCCCCGCTGTCGTTCACGCTTTCCCCTTTCACGATAAAATAGTTCGACTCATCAATATTCCCCGTTACGGCATCGTCATACTTTCCGGGTGTTGTGCGCACCGATTTATTACCGGTAAATACACCTTGTGTGGTTGTTTCACCATACGGGCTGGGCCGGAAGATAAAGTTAAAGCGCAGGTTATCTATCGCGATATTATTCGCCACCACCAGCGCGCCTGGGTTGAAGTTATCGGTAAAACCATCCAGATGATTGCCGATTGCTTTACTATTGCGGATTTCATGTGCGACAGGCTGGCCCTCCCCGCCGAGTTTGAAACCGTTGCTGGTATTGTTACGGGCAATTGAATTCTCGATCACCACAACGCCATTAGCACCGTCCTCAATCTTGTTGAACAGGTCAAAGCCATCATCGATGTTGTCATGGGAATAGCAATTTTCCAGGCGATTGCCCTCGCCGACGCGCATTTTGACCGCAAAGCCGTCGGCATTTATTTTGCCCGGATCTTCATTGGCATATGCTTCAGAGTTGATTACCCGGTTGTCGCGGGCCCACAGTGGTCGGCCAATATTTTCCGGGGAGGAGATCTGGATGCCAGTATCGTCGTTGCGATAAGCGGTGACGTTCTCAATAACGTTGTGGCTCCCCTGTACGCGCAGACTTTTATCTGTTACCTCAATATCTTTGAGATGCCAGTAGTTTGCATCCACCAGCAAACCGTGGATTACCGCTTTGCCTTCAGCCTGTAACGTCGTCATTTTTCCCGCACTGCCGCTGGCCGTCAGAGGAATTTCGCTCCGTGGATAATCACCCGCACTCAGGATAATCTTTCCGCCCGGCGCAACCAGACCGATCGCGGTGGCTAAATCCACAGGAGATTCCTGCGTACCTCTTCCATCCGCTTTACCCACCGGTGAAACGTGAAGCGTTGTTGTATCAATACCGTTCACCTTATCGACGGTAAACGTCTGATGAACGGCTTCACCGCTGGTGGGGGTGAATGTCAGACTAAACGCATTACTCTCCGTTAGCGTCGCGGGAACGACGTACATTTCTCCCGCTTTGACCGGTTTATCACTCCCGATCACCACTTCGTTTTGCCGAACGCTGAATACCCCGTCGTAGTTCGCACGGGCCTGAACCAGATAGTGGTCAGTCAGGCTTTTGCTCGCAGAAGCAAGTTGAACAACAACGGGAACAGGTTTTGCCTGCCAGGGGTGAGACACCACGGTGTTCGCTGCTGAAGTAGTCAGCATCGCGTCGGATACGGTGATTTTGGCATTACGCGAGGCGAAAAAGCCCACGTAGTAATGATCTTTGTTCTGTACAGAAATGAGATCGGCGCGTGGCACACTTTTACTCACCCATGCGTCACTGCCTGCGGGAGCCCACGCGGTGATAAACCCATCGTTGGTGCGTTCCAGCTTTAAACGAAACGCTGGCGTCTTGCTAATATCCACCTCTTCCTGGTAGCTCTGCTTTTTAATTGCCGCCCCGGCATCACCCCACGGATGAGAAATCCCTTCGCGGGTTATGGCCTGCAGTTTTATCCGATGATGGTCTTTTTTATCCTGCGTCATAATGGCATTCATCACCAGATTCGATGCCGCCGGGAACTCCTCATAACCCTCTTTCAACGGCTGCTGGCGTGGCACGCCGAGGATGTCGCGCACCAACAGACCAGCCCCTTCCTGGGCGGCGGGTTTCGCCCCGTTTTCCGGGCCAAATTGATCTACCCGAACAGTGGCCTGTAAAACGAAGTTCTCCTTTGCTGGCAGCTCGGTATAGAAAAACGTTAACCCGTCATGTGAGTTGGCGATCTTACCGCCACGACTTTCAAGGGTGACGGGTTTAGACAGGTTGGCTGTATCCTGTGCAGAGAGTTTTTTCCCGTCGATAGTGACATCGTTAACGCCGATTTTTTCCGGCAGTACGTTCGACGAAAAATTCAGATCGGTTGACTGCCCAAAAGCAATGGCTTTCCAGACTGGCTGATCCGCAGCCGTTGCAGTAAAGGCGCTACACACCATTAAGGACAGAGGTATTTTATAGTTCATCTTATTCTCCTGATTGATAATTGAGCGCCATTATCATCAAGATGAAACGCTGTTTCTTTTTCAAACGTCACACTATTGAAGAATTAAAACAGTGTTTTGCTTTAAAGGGATCTTTATTCATGATCCAAAAAAATAGCTAACCTATTGTGTGGGTTAGCGACTTACCACAAGAATGCTATTTTCCAGAGAAAAAGTGATTTACTCTGCCCCTGAAACTAGCCTCAAATAGCCGTTAACGGCAGATGTTGAACGTTTTCGCACCACTCCATTTTATGGCGCAAAATATGTAGAATTTTCAACGTCAAAGGGTTTTACTTCTCACTCAAATTACAGTCAGGACGCGTATGTTGAACAATACGATGAGCGTGGTCATCCTTGCCGCAGGCAAAGGCACCCGCATGTATTCCGATCTTCCGAAGGTGCTGCACACCCTGGCGGGAAAGCCAATGGTGCAGCATGTCATTGATGCAGCGAATGAACTGGGTGCACGCCAGGTACACCTGGTCTACGGCCACGGCGGCGATCTGCTGAAACAAACGCTGAGCGATGACAAGCTCAACTGGGTGCTTCAGGCTGAACAGCTGGGCACCGGCCATGCGATGCAGCAGGCCGCTCCGTATTTTGCGGATGACGAAGATATCCTGATGCTCTACGGCGATGTCCCGCTGATCTCCGTTGAAACACTGACTCGCCTGCGTGAAGCCAAACCGCAGGGCGGCATCGGTTTGTTAACCGTGGTGCTGGACGACCCGAGCGGCTATGGCCGTATCACCCGTGAAAACGGTAACGTCACGGGGATTGTCGAGCACAAAGATGCGAGCGAAGAACAGCGCCTGATTCAGGAGATCAACACCGGTATCCTGATTGCCAACGGTGCAGATATGAAACGCTGGTTGTCGAAGCTCAACAATAACAATGCACAGGGTGAATACTACATCACCGATATCATTGCGATGGCGTATCAGGAAGGGCGTGAAATTGCTGCCGTTCATCCGGCACGCATTAGCGAAACGGATGGTGTGAATAACCGCCTGCAGCTTTCTCGCCTTGAGCGTATTTACCAGGCTGAGCAGGCTGAAAAACTGCTGCTGGCAGGTGTGATGCTGCGCGATCCGGCGCGCTTTGATCTGCGCGGAACGTTGTCCCACGGGCGCGACGTCGAAATTGATACTAACGTTATCCTTGAAGGTAACGTCACGTTAGGTAACCGCGTCAAAATTGGCGCTGGCTGTGTGATTAAAAACAGCGTCATCGGTGACGACTGCGAAATCAGCCCATACAGCGTGGTGGAAGATGCCCGTCTGGACACGGCATGTACTATTGGCCCGTTTGCGCGGCTGCGTCCGGGGGCTGAGCTGCTGGAAGGCTCACATGTTGGTAACTTCGTAGAGATGAAAAAAGCGCGTCTGGGGAAAGGTTCCAAAGCCGGTCATTTGACCTACCTGGGCGATGCGGAAATTGGCGACAATGTGAATATCGGTGCAGGCACTATCACCTGCAACTATGACGGGGCCAATAAATTCAAAACCATTATCGGCGATGACGTGTTTGTCGGTTCCGATACGCAGCTGGTGGCACCTGTGACCATCGGCAACGGTGTGACCATTGCCGCCGGGACAACCGTGACGCGCGATGTGGCGGACAACGAACTGGTATTAAGCCGTGTGCCACAGGTTCACAAGCAGGGCTGGAAACGCCCGGTGAAGAAGAAGTAACAACAATAGTCACCCCTCACCCTGACCCTCTTCCCCCAGGGGAGAGGGGAACTGAACGGTGCGGTGTTTTTCTCCCTCGCCCCTTTGGGGAGAGGGCCGGGGTGAGGGGATAATATAATCCTCCCCCCACAAGCAGTACCCATAAAAATAACCCCACTCTCTACAAGGCTCGGGGTGCCCGGAAAGGGCAAATACAGGTCAGCGACAACGCATGGCATAACGCCATAATCAGGAAATCTAACTATGTGTGGAATTGTTGGCGCAGTTGCGCAGCGTGATATTGCTGAAATCCTTCTCGAAGGCTTACGTCGTCTGGAATACCGTGGTTACGACTCTGCCGGTCTGGCTGTCGTGGATGCAGAAGGTCATATGACCCGTCTGCGCCGTCTCGGTAAAGTGCAAATGCTGGCTCAGGCCGCGGAAGAACATCCGCTGCATGGTGGCACTGGTATTGCGCATACCCGCTGGGCGACCCACGGCGAACCGTCTGAAGGCAATGCGCACCCGCATGTGTCTGAACACATTGTGGTGGTGCATAACGGCATTATCGAAAACCACGAACCACTGCGCGAAGAGCTGAAAGCGCAAGGCTATACCTTCGTCTCTGAAACCGACACCGAAGTGATTGCTCACCTGGTGCACCGGGAGCTGGAGCAGGGCGGCACGCTGCGTGACGCGGTGCTGCGTGCTATTCCTCAGCTGCGCGGTGCCTACGGTACGGTGATCATGGATTCCCGCGACCCGTCCACGCTGCTGGCCGCGCGTTCCGGTAGCCCGATGGTTATCGGCCTGGGCATGGGGGAAAACTTTATCGCCTCTGACCAGCTGGCGCTGCTGCCGGTTACTCGTCGCTTTATCTTCCTGGAAGAGGGCGATATTGCGGAAGTGACGCGTCGCAGCGTGACGGTGTTCAACACCAAAGGCGAGCAGGTGAAGCGCCAGGAGATCGAATCTAACCTGCAGTACGACGCAGGCGACAAAGGCGCTTACCGTCACTACATGCAGAAAGAGATTTACGAGCAGCCGAATGCCATCAAAAACACCCTGACCGGGCGTATCAGCCACGGTGAAGTTGATTTGAGCGAACTGGGCGCAAACGCGAACGAACTGCTGGGCAAGGTTGAGCACATTCAGATCGTGGCCTGTGGCACCTCTTACAACTCCGGTATGGTGTCTCGCTACTGGTTTGAATCCCTGGCAGGTGTGCCGTGTGATGTCGAAATCGCCTCTGAATTCCGCTACCGCAAATCCGCGGTGCGTCGTAACAGCCTGATGATTACCCTTTCTCAGTCAGGCGAAACGGCGGATACCCTGGCGGCACTGCGTCTCTCTAAAGAGTTGGGCTACCTGGGTTCGCTGGCGATTTGTAACGTGCCGGGCTCCTCGCTGGTACGCGAGTCCGATCTGGCGCTGATGACCAAAGCGGGCACTGAAATCGGCGTAGCATCGACCAAAGCGTTCACCACGCAGCTGACCGTTCTGCTGATGCTGGTGGCGAAACTGGCGCGCCTGAAAGGCGAAGATGCTTCCGTTGAGCACGACATCGTTCATGGTCTGCAGGCGCTGCCGAGCCGCATTGAGCAGATGCTGTCTCAGGACAAACGCATTGAAGCGCTGGCAGAAGATTTCTCTGACAAACATCACGCGCTGTTCCTGGGCCGTGGCGATCAGTATCCGATTGCGCTGGAAGGCGCGCTGAAGCTGAAAGAGATCTCCTACATCCACGCGGAAGCCTACGCGGCAGGCGAGCTGAAACACGGCCCGCTGGCGCTGATTGATGCGGATATGCCGGTTATCGTTGTGGCACCAAACAACGAACTGCTGGAAAAACTGAAATCCAACATCGAAGAAGTGCGCGCCCGCGGCGGTGTACTGTACGTCTTTGCGGATAAAGATGCCGGTTTCGCCAGCAGCGATAACATGCACATCATTGAGATGCCGCATGTGGAAGAGATGATTGCACCTATCTTCTACACCGTTCCGCTGCAGTTACTGGCTTACCACGTTGCGCTGATCAAAGGCACCGACGTTGACCAGCCGCGTAACCTGGCGAAATCCGTAACCGTCGAATAATCTCTCCAGGCTCCACCTTCTGGTGGAGCTTTTTACCTTGCCTGGTTTGTTTTTAATCAATTCTTTCTCGTTTTTATTTATGACAATCTGTCATCTTCAGCTACTTTTTTCAGTGTCACATAAAGAAAATATTACTGAAAACGTACTGTCATGTTTGCGGCTAACATAATGATAATTAAGAATAGTTTTGCTGATTTTTAAGTGAAACTTTCATTGTCATAAAACTGTCATAATTCGTACATTTATCTGTCACCTGTTTGTCCTATTTTGCTCATCGTAGCCACTAAACAACGATTTACGAAATCCTTGCAGGAGACATTATGAAAGTTATGCGTACCACTGTCGCAACTGTTGTCGCCGCGACCTTATCTCTGAGCGCTTTCTCTGTATTCGCAGCAGCAAGCCTGACTGGCGCTGGTGCAACCTTCCCTGCGCCGGTGTATGCCAAATGGGCAGATACCTACCAGAAAGAAACCGGTAACAAGGTTAACTATCAGGGTATCGGCTCCTCCGGTGGCGTAAAACAAATTACCGCTAACACCGTTGATTTCGGCGCATCAGATGCACCTCTGTCTGATGACAAACTGGCTCAGGAAGGCCTGTTCCAGTTCCCGACCGTTATCGGTGGTGTCGTTCTGGCGATCAACCTGCCTGGCGTGAAATCGGGTGAGCTGGTGCTGGACGGCAAAACCCTGGGTGATATCTACCTGGGTAAAATCAAAAAATGGGATGACGAAGCGATCGCGAAACTCAACCCAGGCCTGAAGCTGCCTTCTCAGAACATCGCTGTGGTTCGTCGCGCTGACGGTTCTGGCACCTCCTTCGTCTTCACCAGCTACCTGGCGAAAGTGAACGAAGAGTGGAAATCTAAAGTCGGCTCTGGCTCTACCGTTAACTGGCCAACCGGTCTGGGCGGTAAAGGGAATGACGGTATCGCCGCGTTTGTACAGCGTCTGCCAGGCTCTATCGGTTACGTAGAATACGCTTACGCCAAACAGAACAACCTGGCTTACACGAAGCTGGTTTCTGCTGACGGCAAACCGGTTAGCCCGACCGAAGAGAACTTTGCTAACGCCGCGAAAGGCGCTGACTGGAGCAAATCCTTCGCTCAGGATCTGACTAACCAGAAAGGCGACGACGCCTGGCCAATCACCTCTACCACCTTCATTCTGGTTCACAAAGATCAGAAGAAACCTGAGCAGGGTGCTGAAGTGCTGAAGTTCTTCGACTGGGCATACAAAAATGGTGGCAAACAGGCTAATGACCTGGATTACGCCAGCCTGCCAGACAGCGTGGTTGAGCAGATTCGTGCTGCATGGAAAACCAATGTGAAAGACAGCAGCGGTAAGGCATTGTATTAATTTAGCATTCTGACGAAAATGGCGGGTGGCGCTTGCGCTTACCCGCCCTACGGTTCCGACTGTAGGCCGGGTAAGCGCAAGCGCCACCCGGCGATTTCGTAAACGCGTTTAACAGAAGAGTAATTTATGGCTGCAACCAAGCCTGCATTTAACCCTCCGGGTAAAAAAGGTGACATGATTTTCAGCGCACTGGTCAAACTGGCTGCGCTGATTGTGCTATTGCTGCTCGGCGGCATTATCGTGTCTCTGATTTTCTCCTCCTGGCCGAGCATTCAGAAATTCGGTTTCTCCTTCCTGTGGACCAAAGAGTGGGATGCACCGAACGATATCTACGGTGCGCTGGTGCCGATTTACGGCACGCTGGTCACCTCGTTCATCGCCCTGCTGATTGCGGTTCCGGTGAGCTTTGGTATCGCCCTGTTCCTGACGGAGCTGGCACCAGGCTGGCTGCGACGTCCGCTCGGTATCGCCATTGAACTGCTGGCGGCCATTCCAAGTATCGTTTACGGCATGTGGGGCCTGTTTATCTTTGCGCCGCTGTTTGCGACGTACTTCCAGGAGCCGGTGGGTAATGTTCTCTCCGCCATTCCGTTTGTGGGTGCACTCTTCTCTGGCCCGGCATTTGGTATTGGTATCCTGGCGGCAGGCGTGATCCTCGCCATTATGATCATTCCGTACATTGCGGCGGTTATGCGCGATGTCTTCGAACAAACCCCGGTGATGATGAAAGAGTCGGCCTACGGTATCGGCTGCACCACCTGGGAAGTTATCTGGCGCATCGTGCTTCCGTTCACCAAAAATGGGGTTATCGGGGGCATCATGCTGGGCTTAGGTCGCGCGCTGGGTGAAACCATGGCGGTGACCTTTATCATCGGTAACACCTACCAGCTCGACAGCGCCTCGCTCTACATGCCGGGTAACAGTATTACGTCCGCGCTGGCGAACGAATTCGCTGAAGCGGAATCCGGGCTGCACGTTGCGGCACTGATGGAACTGGGCCTGATCCTGTTTGTTATCACCTTCATTGTACTGGCGATTTCCAAGCTGATGATTATGCGTCTCGCTAAAAATGAGGGGGCACGCTAATGGCGACTCTCGAAATGCAAAATACAGCCCAGCTGGCGGAATCTCGTCGCAAAATGCAGGCGAAGCGCCGCACGAAAAACCGTATCGCACTGACGCTCTCAATGGCGACGATGGCGTTCGGTCTGTTCTGGCTGGTCTGGATACTCTTCTCCACCATTGTGCGCGGTGTCGATGGCATGTCCCTTGCGCTGTTCACCGAAATGACGCCGCCACCAAACACCGCGGGTGGCGGTCTGGCGAATGCCCTGGCCGGCAGCGGGCTGCTGATCCTGTGGGCGACGGTATTCGGTACACCGCTTGGCATCATGGCGGGTATCTACCTGGCGGAATACGGGCGTAAATCCTGGCTGGCGGAAGTGATTCGCTTTATTAACGACATCCTGCTTTCTGCACCGTCAATCGTGGTGGGTCTCTTTGTTTACACCGTCGTGGTGGCGCAAATGGAGCACTTCTCCGGTTGGGCGGGCGTGATTGCGCTGGCGCTGCTGCAGGTGCCTATCGTCATTCGAACCACCGAGAACATGCTGAAACTGGTGCCGGATAGCCTGCGTGAAGCGGCTTACGCGCTGGGAACGCCAAAATGGAAAATGATCTCCGCGATTACGCTGAAAGCGTCCGTCTCCGGGATCATGACCGGTATCCTGCTGGCGGTTGCGCGTATTGCCGGTGAGACGGCACCGCTGCTGTTTACGTCCCTCTCCAACCAGTTCTGGAGCACGGACATGATGCAGCCGATCGCCAACCTGCCGGTAACGATCTTTAAATTTGCGATGAGCCCATTCGCGGAATGGCAGCAACTGGCCTGGGCCGGGGTGCTGATCATTACCCTTTGCGTACTGTTGCTGAACATTCTGGCGCGCGTCATTTTCGCGAAGCAGAAACACGGTTAATTTTTACGGCGCGGCACATCGCGGCGTCGAATGAGGAAATAAGTCAATGAGTATGGTTGATACTGCCCCAGGTAAGATTCAGGTTCGTGATTTGAACTTCTACTACGGCAAATTCCATGCCCTGAAGAATATCAACCTGGATATCGCGAAGAACCAGGTTACGGCATTCATTGGTCCGTCTGGCTGTGGTAAATCCACGCTGCTGCGTACCTTTAACAAAATGTATTCGCTCTATCCGGAACAGCGTGCAGAAGGCGAGATCCTGCTGGATGGCGACAACATCCTGACCAATACCCAGGATATCGCCCTGCTGCGTGCGAAAGTCGGCATGGTGTTCCAGAAACCGACGCCGTTCCCGATGTCGATTTACGACAACATCGCGTTTGGCGTGCGCCTGTTCGAGAAGCTCTCCCGCGCGGATATGGACGAGCGCGTGCAGTGGGCCTTGACCAAAGCCGCATTATGGAACGAAACCAAAGATAAGTTGCACCAGAGCGGGTACTCTCTCTCCGGTGGTCAGCAGCAGCGTCTGTGTATTGCGCGTGGTATCGCCATTCGCCCGGAAGTATTGCTGCTGGATGAGCCCTGTTCAGCGCTGGACCCAATCTCAACCGGGCGTATCGAAGAGCTGATCACTGAGCTGAAGCAGGATTACACTGTGGTGATCGTGACCCACAACATGCAGCAGGCTGCGCGTTGTTCCGACCACACGGCGTTTATGTACCTGGGCGAGCTCATTGAGTTCAGCAACACGGACGATCTGTTCACTAAGCCCGCGAAGAAACAAACGGAAGATTACATCACCGGCCGTTACGGCTGATTAGGAGTGCGCTATGGATAATCTCAACCTTAATAAACATATTTCTGGACAGTTCAACGCTGAACTGGAAAGCATCCGCACTCAGGTGATGACCATGGGCGGTATGGTGGAGCAGCAGCTTTCTGATGCGATTACCGCCATGCATAACCAGGACAGCGAACTGGCGAAGCGCGTTATCGAAGGCGACAAAAACGTCAATATGATGGAAGTCGCTATCGACGAAGCCTGTGTGCGCATTATCGCGAAGCGTCAGCCGACGGCGAGCGACCTGCGTCTGGTGATGGCGATCATCAAAACTATCGCTGAACTGGAACGCATTGGTGATGTTGCGGACAAAATTTGCCGCACCGCGCTGGAGAAATTCTCTCAGCAGCACCAGCCGCTACTGGTAAGCCTGGAGTCGCTGGGCCGCCACACCGTGCAGATGCTGCACGACGTGCTGGATGCCTTCGCGCGTATGGATCTTGACGAAGCCATTCGTATCTACCGTGAAGACAAGAAAGTCGACCAAGAGTACGAAGGCATTGTGCGTCAGCTGATGACCTACATGATGGAAGATTCACGAACCATTCCAAGCGTTCTGACCGCGCTGTTCTGCGCGCGCTCAATCGAGCGTATCGGTGACCGTTGCCAGAACATTTGCGAATACATCTTCTATTTCGTGAAGGGGCAGGATTTCCGTCACGTGGGCGGTGATGAGCTGGACAAGCTGCTGGCGGGGAAAGATCCGAAAGAGTGATCCGCGTAAATATGCCCGGTGGCGCTGCGCTTACCGGGCCTACGAGCTCTGTAGGCCGGATAAGCGTTAGCGCCATCCGGCTTTGTTTTTTCAACGAGTAATATTCCACCCGCGCGCCTTCCACAGCTCCGGCAACTGCGCCAGATCGGTAAAGGTCGTCACTTTTGGATGATCGATCGGCTTGTTGTGCGGATCGGCACAGAAGTAAAACACCTCCATGCCCGCATCAATTCCCGACTGCGCGCCCGCAGACGAGTCATCGACCAGAATACAATTCTCTACGTTGACGTTCATTGCCTTCGCCGCATGGAACATCAGGGCCGGATCGGGCTTCCAGCGCTGGATATCGTAACCACTGAACAGTTTTTCCGGGAAATGATGCAACATTTCCAGCTTACCCAGCGAATGCTGCATTTTACTGACCGGGCCGTTTGAGACCACGCAGATTGGTACCGTCATCGCGTCCAGCAGCGCGTTAGCACCAGCGATAACTTCCAGTTCTGAGTCGAAAAGGCGTGCGACCTCGGCGCGGTACACCGGTTCCAGATCGGCTTTTGCCAGATCTACCCCGTGCTCTTCGTTAATGATGTCGATAATCTCGTAGAGTTTCACGCCCTTAAAGCGTTTGAACACCTCTTCGAGATCGAGCGTAATGCCAAATTCCTGGAACATGGCGACATACGCGCGGGAACAAATGACCTCACTGTCGACCAGCGTACCGTCGCAGTCGAAAAATACCGCTTCAATTTCGGACATGCCTTTCCCTTTTAACAAGTTTAACGTTTACGTACTGCAGTTTAACGAGACGCAATCGTTGCCGTATAAGCAAAATCAATGAAAAAAAGTATCTCGTAACCGCCCTTATTGTCGCATTTTGGTATAGGATAGCGACGAATTTTCCCTCCTTGTTCGGAAATTGATGATGAGTCAACAACACACTACCCAGACATCTGGTCAGGGTCTGCTTGAGCGCGTGTTCAAACTGCGCGAGCACGGCACCACGGCACGCACCGAAGTGATCGCCGGTTTCACCACCTTCCTGACGATGGTCTATATCGTTTTTGTTAACCCACAAATTCTGGGCGTGGCTGGCATGGATACCAGCGCCGTCTTCGTTACTACCTGTCTGATCGCGGCGCTTGGCAGCATTCTTATGGGTGTATTTGCCAACCTTCCGGTTGCGCTAGCTCCGGCAATGGGCCTGAATGCGTTCTTCGCGTTCGTGGTGGTTCAGGCGATGGGCCTGCCGTGGCAAGTCGGGATGGGGGCTATCTTCTGGGGCGCGATTGGCCTGCTGTTGCTGACCATTTTCCGCGTGCGTTACTGGATGATTGCTAATATCCCCGTAAGCCTGCGCGTGGGCATCACCAGCGGTATCGGTCTGTTCATTGGTATGATGGGCCTGAAAAACGCGGGTGTGATTGTTGCGAACCCGGAAACGCTGGTGAGTATCGGTAACCTGACTTCTCACAGCGTGTTGCTGGGGGTGCTGGGCTTCTTTATCATCGCGATTCTGGCTTCCCGTAATATTCACGCGGCAGTGCTGGTCTCTATTGTCGTGACCACCCTGCTGGGCTGGATGCTGGGCGATGTGCATTACAGCGGTATCGTCTCTGCGCCACCGAGCGTTTCTAGCGTGATCGGCCACGTAGACCTGGCGGGTTCCCTGAACCTGGGCCTGGCGGGGGTGATTTTCTCCTTCATGCTGGTGAACCTGTTTGACTCGTCCGGTACGCTGATCGGCGTGACCGATAAAGCAGGCCTGGCGGATGAGAAAGGCAAATTCCCGCGTATGAAGCAGGCGCTGTTTGTTGACAGTGTTTCCTCTGTTACCGGCGCGTTTATCGGCACCTCTTCTGTTACCGCTTACATTGAATCTTCTTCCGGCGTGTCCGTGGGTGGTCGTACCGGCCTGACGGCGGTTGTCGTGGGTATCCTGTTCCTGCTGGTGATCTTCCTTTCGCCGCTGGCGGGCATGGTTCCACCGTATGCGGCAGCCGGTGCGCTGATTTATGTCGGTGTACTCATGACGTCGAGCCTGGCGCGTGTGAAGTGGGAAGATTTGACCGAAGCGGTTCCGGCGTTTATTACCGCGGTGATGATGCCGTTCAGCTTCTCGATCACCGAAGGTATCGCGCTGGGCTTTATCTCTTACTGCGTGATGAAAGTCGGGACTGGTCGCTTCCGCGAACTTAGCCCATGCGTGATTGTGGTGGCGCTGCTGTTTGTGCTGAAGATTGTGTTTATTGACGCGCACTAAGGTGCGGTTTGTGGTGTCAGGTGGCGCTTCGCTTACCTGACCTACTGACGAGTGTAGGCCCGGTAAGCGTTAGCGCCACCGGGCTTTTTTATCAGGCTTTCACCCGCTTAATGTAATCCCCAAACGCCGTCAACTGGCCAGACAGATGATCACGCGTGCTCTGATCCACCACTTCACCCGTTTGCGGGTCGATCTTATTCTGAATCACACCGCCCATAAATTCCGGCTTGTTCATCACCATCGCATCCAGGAACACCAGGATCTGGCGCAGGTGATACTGACAGCGCGCGCCGCCAATCGCCCCCATCGAGCTGGTCTGGATCAACACGGGTTTACCCGATAGCGGCTGCTCCGGTAAACGGGATAACCAGTCGATGGCGTTCTTCAGGCCACCCGGAACCGAATAGTTGTATTCTGGCGTGACGATGACCACGCCATCGGCCTGACGGATTTGCTCCGCCAGCGCTTCAACGCTTTGCGGAAACCCTTCTTCCTGCTGCACATCCGCATCATAAAGCGGGATTTCACCAATGGAAGGCAGGGCGGCGATCTCCATGCCTGCTGGTGCCAGCTGTGGCAGCGTGCGGGCAACCATCCCGTTAAATGAACCTTTGCGCAGGCTTCCCAGTAACGTAACGACTTTCAACGTATCAGACATGATTACTCCTGTTTCATCATGATGACCCTGAACGGATCAGCTAAGGGTGAATGCTTTTTCTGCCGGTAAACTGGTTAATCGCATCAGGCGCGCGGCGGGTTCGTTGGCGCGCTCGGGCACATCAGGAAGGCTACGCCATCCACGTTTGCTGTCAAATTCCCAGATTTTCAGTCGCTCAATGGCGGGAGTGACGGCTACAGACCAGATCAATACGTCCTCTGCGTCGCTGAGCGCTTCCACCAGCGCTGCTTTAGCGGCGCGCAGGCGTCCGGAGCCTGGAAGCAGCTGTAACAGGCTGGCGTCGTCTGACGCGCAGCCACAGAGTTTGCGAATGCTTTGGCGCAGGGTGATGAGTTGGGCTCTGGCCTCAATGGGATCGTTCTGGTTGCGCACCCACAGTTTTTCATTGCTGGAGAGCGGGTAATCATCGTGCGGGTTTGCGCCGAGGAAACCATGCGTGGCGCGCTGAAGTTCCAGATCCAGCCCGCAGTCGCCTTCGGTGGTAAGCGCAACGCCAACAATATTGCCGGTATAGGCGATGGAAAAGCGTGGAAGCTCCGGGTCCGCAAAGACCGGGCGACCTTCCGGCTGGGTGATGATATCCGGCAATTCACTGGTGCCATAGAGCATAAACATCAGTTCTGCGAGGAGCGCTCGGGAAGCCAAAAACCGCGTCCTGCGATGTTCCGGCAGCTTGAGCGCTTCACTGTGACAGGCCGAAGACATTCTGGCCGATACGAGACGCCCTTCTGTCAGCATCCCTCGTGCAAAGTGCGTAGCCATTTGTCGCTCCTTGATAATGGTCGTTGTTAGTTAAACGGTTACATTATTATCGCTCAACTTAGCTCCTGTTTTAATCAGTAAATGGCCGTAAGAGAAGCCTGAGGACCGAACTTTACATTTTCTTAGGCAAAAACAGGACCTGAAGCAGCGTACAGCGCCTTAATCGTCTCGCGCAGCCAGACGATTTTAGGATTGTGGCTGTTCCGTTTATGCCAGATCAGCGTAAAGGGTACGGTCAGCTTCTCTGCCTGCGCTTCATCGATGGGAATGGGGAGGGTGATCAACTTCCGCTGGTGGAGTTGATTATAGTGATGGCAGTAGTGCGGTGCGGTAGCAATGTAATTATGGCCGGGCTGCGCTGCCATAAACATCGACTGCTCGAAACCAGGCAGGCTCATGGCAATATTTCGCTCACGCCCCATCTCTTTTAGCACCTCATCAAGCGCCCAGGTGTCGCTGCGCTCCCAGAAGATGCTGATATGCGGGTAGCGCAGAAACGTCTCCAGATCCCACTCCTCCTGAAGAGCCGGATGGTCTTCGCGCAGGTAGACGCACGGGCGGTCACTAAACAGGATTTCGTAGTCGATAAACCACGGCATCAGCTTCAGCAACTCGCGTGAGCGCGGGTGTGTTTCACGCCCGGTAAAGCCGAGATCCACTTCCCCGCGCGTAATGGCGTCCAGTGAGTCATAGTCCCAGTGGCGCATCTTCACCGTGGCCTGCGGGTAGCGCTGGTTTACCTTTTCCAGCAGATCGTTAAACCGTATCAGCATCAGCGGCGTTTCCGCTGCCAGCTCAAACTTTAGTCCGCCCGGTGAGTCGTGATGGAATTTATCGAGGATCTGGTTGCCAATCTGCATCCAGTCTGCCAGATCCTGCTCCAGGCTTACCGTCAGCGGCGTTGGCAATAACCCTAACGGCGTTTTCACAAACAGCGGGTCGTCGAACCAGTCACGCAGTTTGGCCAGCGATTTACTCACCGCAGACGGCGTCACGTTCATCCGTTTCGCGGCTTTGGTAACGCTGCGCTCCTGCAGCAAAAGCTGAAGGCAAAGCAAAAGGTTAAGATCGAGACTGCTGATGGGCTTCTTCATAATGCGCTGCGGGATGGATGACCATAAGTAAGGTGATGCAGACCATGCTACAGCCAATCAGTATCCCGATCAGCATATTCAGCGCGTTAAGGCCGATTACCGCTGCCAGCCAAATCCACAGCGACGAACCGCAGACCTGTGCGATGCCCAGTACCGAACTTGCCACGCCCGCGCGCAGCGAGAACGGACCAAGTGCCTGGCTCATTGCTACGCCAAACCCAACTGAGAACCCGGCGCAGATCAGCGTGATACCGGCCAGCATAATCGCGTGTGAGCTGGCGGTTGCCAGAATCACACCCGCGGCCAGGAACAGCGTCTGCGAGGTGAGCATCAGCGTGCGCTGGCGAAAGATATTCAGTGCAAACGGTGTTGAGAAAGAGACGGCCATACTGACCATTGCGGTTAATGCCATCACTGTCGAATATTCGCCGCGATCGAAGCCCATGGTTTCCATCAGCAGAACTGGGGAAACGTTTACATAGGTCAGGATCACCGCCACGCTCAACGTGGTGACAGCCAGACGGCTGAGGAAAAAGCGGTTCAGGAGCTTTTCTGTCGGGTGAATCGTTGCGGTATGTCCCGTTTTCTGTGCGCCGGGATGGGTCTCTTTCAGCACCGCAATCGACAGGATAAAGACCAGTGCGCCCATGGCCGCCATGGTCCAGAAAAGGCTTTGCCACGGGAATTTCAGCATGATCAGGTAACCGACAACCGGTGCCAGCACCGGAATAATGCAGGTGATACCGTTCAGCATGGAGAGCACTTTAGCGCGGCGCTGGGCGCTTAAGGTGTCGCGCAGAATCGCGAAGGCGACGACGTAACAGCCACCGGCACCAATACCCTGGATAAAACGCCCCGCCAGGAACAGGGTGCTGTCCTGTGCCTGCGAACACAGTACAGAAGCCAGCGCAAAGATAATGGCACCGGTAATGGCGACGGGCTGACGACCGGCTTTGTCGGCGACTTTCCCGGCAAAGACCATCGACGATGCCATTCCCGCGAGGTAGGCCGAAAACGCGATATGCAGTTGCGCTTCGCTGGCACCCAGATCGCGGGCGATGTGCGGTAATCCCACCAGATACATATCAATGCCCGACGGATAAAGCAGAACCAGCGCAAAACTACAAAACAGAAAACGAGCCATAAACCCCCCATAGATGCAGGCATGCAGAATAGGGGGATAAAAGGGATTAAGCGAGTTGCCGTTTGGACAATGGTGATTTCCTGGGAGGAAATCACCACGGGTTAGCGAGGGTTACTTACCAATACAGAAGCTCGAGAAAATTCGCCCTAATAGATCGTCCGACGTAAACTCCCCGGTGATCTCGCTCAGATTCAGCTGTGCCAGGCGCAATTCTTCCGCCAGCAGTTCACCCGCCCACGCGCCAATCAGCTGCGCTTTGCCCTGGTCAAGATGGCGTGCTGCCTCTTCCAGCGCCTGAAGATGACGACGACGCGCCAGGAAGCCGCCTTCCATGCTGGTATCAAAGCCCATGCTCTGCTTGAGATGGTTACGCAGGTCGTCCACGCCTTCACCGGTACGCGCCGACAAGCGAATGAGTGAGTGACCATTCACATCGCTGATGCCCAGCGTTTCGCCGGTAACGTCCGCTTTGTTACGCACCACGGTAATCGGCAATTTGGCGGGCAGACGGGCGATAAAGTCCGGCCAGATCTCTGCCGGGTCAACGGCATTAGTCGTGGTGCCGTCCACCATAAACAGCACGCGGTCAGCCTGCTCGATCTCTTGCCAGGCACGTTCGATACCGATGCGTTCCACTTCGTCGCTGGCATCGCGCAGACCGGCGGTGTCGATGATGTGCAGCGGCATCCCGTCGATATGAATATGTTCGCGCAATACATCGCGGGTGGTTCCGGCTATATCGGTCACGATCGCCGCTTCACGTCCCGCCAGGGCGTTCAGCAGGCTCGATTTCCCGGCATTAGGACGTCCGGCAATGACTACCTTCATCCCTTCACGCAGCAGGCTGCCCTGACGCGCTTTGGCGCGAACGGCGTCGAGATCGTTCATCACCTGGTTGAGCTGAGCTTCGATTTTGCCGTCAGAGAGGAAATCGATCTCCTCATCCGGGAAGTCGATAGCGGCTTCCACGTAGATGCGCAGGTGAGTGAGTGCTTCCACAAGATGATTCACGCGCGCGGAAAATGCCCCCTGCAGCGAGTTCAGCGCGGAGCGGGCCGCCTGTTCAGAGCTGGCGTCGATCAGGTCAGCAATCGCCTCGGCTTGCGCCAGGTCGAGCTTATCGTTCAGAAATGCACGCTCGGAGAATTCACCCGGCTTTGCTATACGCAGGCCAGGTAATGTCAGAATACGTTTTAACAGCAGGTCGAGGATAACCGGCCCGCCGTGGCCCTGAAGTTCCAGCACGTCTTCACCGGTAAAGGAGTTCGGGCCGGGGAACCACAGCGCAATGCCCTGGTCCAGCGGGGTGCCGTCGGCATCTTTAAACGGCAGGTAATCAGCGTAGCGCGGCTTTGGCAGTTTACCCAGCACCGCTTCAGCCACCTCGCGCGCCTTCAGGCCGGAAATACGCAGAATGCCTACACCACCGCGTCCCGGTGGGGTTGCCTGGGCGACGATAGTGTCGTTATGGCTCATAGTTGGTCTCGTTCAATACAAATAAAAAAGGCGGTCAATCGACCGCCCTTATTTTAGCGTTAACTTACCGAATCAGGACTTTTTCTTTTCGCGGCTATGCAGGCCACGTTTTTCCAGACCACGGTAAATCAGCTGCTGCTGGATGATGGTCACCAGGTTGCTGACGATATAGTACAGCACCAGACCTGACGGGAACCACAGGAAGAACACGGTGAAGATGACCGGCATAAAGGTCATGATCTTCTGCTGCATCGGGTCGGTCACGGTGGTCGGAGACATCTTCTGGATGAAGAACATCGTCACGCCCATCAGGATCGGCAGGATGTAGTACGGGTCCTGTGCAGACAAGTCATGGATCCACAGCGCGAACGGCGCATGGCGCAGCTCAACGGAGCCCATCAGCATGTAGTACAGCGCAAGGAAGATTGGCATCTGGATAATCAGAGGGAAGCAACCGCCCAGTGGGTTCACTTTCTCTGCTTTATACAGGGCCATCATCTCCTGGCTCTGACGCTGCTTGTCATCGCCCAGACGCTCACGCATTGCCGCAATCTTCGGCTGCAGCATACGCATCTTCGCCATGGAGGTGTACTGCGCTTTAGTCAGCGGGTACATGATGCCACGAACGATAAAGGTGATAACGATGATGGAGAAGCCCCAGTTACCCAGGAAGCTGTGGATGAACTTCAGCAGCTTAAACAGCGGCTGAGAGATGAACCACAACCAGCCGTAATCTACGGTCAGGTCCAGGTGTGGTGCCACGGCAGCCATTTTGTCCTGGATTTCCGGGCCGACCCACAGGGTGCTTGCCAGCTTACCGGTTTCACCCGGCTGAACCAGAACCGGCTGAGATTTGTAGCCGATGGCTGCAATACCGTTGCCCAGGTTCGCGGTGTAGAAGTTATTTGTTCCGTCGTTATTCGGCACCCATGCCGTCGCGAAATACTGTTGCAGCATCGCCACCCAACCGCCTTTAGCGCTGACGTTCAGGTTTTCGTTATCGGCAATGGTGTCGAATTTGTATTTCTCGTACTTCGCATCAGGCGTGGAGTACGCCGCGCCACGGAAGGTATGCAGCGCAAAGTTGCTGCTTCCGGTGTCACGGTGAGACGGCAGATTGATGGACTGCTTAAGCTGACCGAAGGTCGACACTTCCAGCGGTTTCGCACCGGCGTTCTGCACGCTGTAGCCCACGTTCACCGCATACTCACCGCGCTTCAGGGTGAAGGTTTTGGTGAAGGTGTTGCCCGCGGCGTCAGTGTAGGTCATCGGGATCGCGAGTTCGTTCTGGCCATCAGCCAGTACAAAGGTATCGCTCTCGACGTTATACAGTGGACGCGCACCGTTAGCCGGGTTATCCGGGCCATCACGACCGGTCAGGCCGCTCTGAGCCTGGTAGATAAACTCAGGCGTGGTTTCCAGTAACTGGAACGGTTCGGTAGACTTCAGCTCTTTCGGGTAGGTCAACAGCAGCGCCTGCTCAACATCACCACCACGGGTGTTGATAGTCAGTTCAAGCACATCGGTCTTAACCGTAATCTGTTTCCCCTGGCCACTGGCCGGTACGCCCTGGTCGGCGGCGCTACCCGCTGCGGTGGTCGTGGTCTGCGTGGTCTGCTGCTGGGGTTGAGGATTTTTATCCTGTTCCCATGCCTGCCAGATCATGAAAGACACGAACAACAAAGCGATGATAAGAAGATTGCGTTGCGAATCCATCGTTAGTGTTCTCTGGTATCAAAGGGTCCGGGGGGGACGGGATCGTCTCCACCTGGGTGTAAAGGGTGGCATTTTAATACGCGTTTCACCGTCAACCAACTGCCTTTTATCACTCCAAACCTGCGCAATGCCTCAATTCCGTAGCTTGAGCACGTTGGCGTGAAACGGCAATGTGGCCCGAGTAGCGGACTAATCAGGCGTTGATAGACCCTGATAAGGGCTATCAGGACCCGCGAGCCAGGCGACAGTGGCGGCGCCATAATTTTTCCAACGCTTCCGAGAGAGCACGGTTATCGAGGTCGGCAACCCCTTTTTTAGCCACCACCACGAAATCCATTGAAGGCAGTTCGTGCTGACGTAAACGGAAACTTTCACGCGTCAGACGTTTAATCCGGTTGCGTTCATGCGCACGCTTAACGTTTTTCTTGGCGACTGTGAGACCGATGCGGGGATGCCCCAGCGAATTCAGGCGGCCGAGGATGGTGATTTGCGGCGTGCCAGCCCGTTGTGGCTGCTGGAAGACGAAAGTGAAATGAGTGGGAGTTAACAAACGTAACTCCCTGGGAAATGCGAGCTTAACCACTCAGGGGTTAGCTTTATTACTTGGAAACGGTCAGACGAGCGCGGCCTTTAGCACGACGACGTGCCAGAACCTGACGACCATTTTTAGTAGCCATACGAGCACGGAAGCCGTGAGAACGGTTGCGCTTCAGTACAGACGGTTGAAAAGTGCGTTTCATGGCGATTTCTACCTAAACTTGAAAAAATTCATGACTTTTGCGGATGCCCGACCGAGTTTCGAATGACGGACGCCGAAGCCGTGGGTGATTAAAGAGGCCGGATTGTAATAATTGTACACTCCGGAGTCAATTCTCTTTCCTTAAATCCCTGCGTATTTCCGCACGTTTTCGCGTGAAAAATGAGCAACGGACGACGCAGGAAGATGAGCATCACGCGCCGGGTCGAGGATTATACGGCCTCCCCGACAAAGCGCAAGGATCGTCCCGGATCTTCGTTAGATCATTTAAGCAAAAAATTGTCTGTGCTCATTAATTTTTCCAATATGCGGCCTAAATCGTGGGGCACTTGCGCCAGGATCGTTTACACTTACCCGGTTTCGGATCTTCCTGTGGATAAATCGGGAAGAATCTGTGAGAAACAGAAGATCTCTGGCTCAGTTTAGGCTATGATCCGCGGTCCCGATCGGGATCTCAGGAGCCTGGTCAGGATAAAATTGCAGATAGCAATTCGCACGTCACCCTTTTGCACAGGGTCATGTCGATGTGCGCCAACAATCATGAATATTCAATAGTTTTCTTTTATTGTTCGAGTGGAGTCCGCCGTGTCACTTTCGCTTTGGCAGCAGTGTCTTGCCCGATTGCAGGATGAGTTACCAGCCACAGAATTCAGGATGTGGATCCGCCCGTTGCAGGCGGAACTGAGCGATAACACGCTGGCTTTGTATGCGCCACACCGTTTTGTGCTCGA